>Ga0208863_1000583_pt1 | contig 32399 bp, 40 predicted proteins | sample RifOxyD3_FD_184040 | JGI IMG/M metagenome (GOLD analysis project Ga0208863, IMG submission 184040) | Soil microbial communities from Rifle, Colorado - Rifle Oxygen_injection D3 (SPAdes) | ecosystem: Environmental > Terrestrial > Deep subsurface > Rock core/Sediment | place: Rifle, Colorado...
TCCAATATCGATTCAATCGGCGCTTCGACCTGTCAGTCATTCTGGTTAGACTGCTTCGAGCTTCGACTCTCACTTCGCCCCATCCAGAGCGGTTTATTCGCGCGGCTGAACATTGTGGCTAATCAGGAAACTTTATGACTATCCGCGACATTATCGCCGCGCAATCGGCAGGGCTGGAGCCGGAAGCGTTTCAAAACGCGATTGTGGAAGGCATGACGCGGGCGTTGTTGCGCGATGCGGCACCGCCTTGTTTGCTGCGCGCGCCGACCGGTTCGGGCAAAACCTTCATGATTTCGCGGGTGCTGGAAGCAGTGAGCGCGGCGCGTCCCACGGTGTGGTTGTGGTTTGTGCCATTCGTCAATCTGGTGCAGCAGACCGAAGATGCGCTGGCGGCGAATTGCGCAGGGCTAGTTCCGGTGATGTTGTCGCGGGGTCGCAATCAGGATGCGCGTGCCGGGATGGTTTTGCTTTCCACCGCGCAAGGCGTGGCACGGGCGCGGGATCGCAACACGGGTTATAACGCCGACGGTGATGACGACACCCGCACGCTGGCGGCATTCGTGGCGAGGGCGCGCGTGCAGGGGTTGTCTATCGGGTTGGTAGTAGATGAGGCGCATATCGGTCTGGACAAGACCACGGAATTCGGCAAATTGGCGCACTGGCTGAATGCAGATTTCCTGATTATGGCGACAGCAACCCCGAAAGATGAACGCTTGCTGGAATTTTTGCAGCAGGCGGGCAAGAGCGCCTTCGAGAGTTTCGCCGCCAGCCGCGACGAGGTGGTGGGTGCTCGGCTGAACAAGCGCTACATTGAGGCGGTGGTGAATGACGATGGAAGCCTAGGTGAAGCGGTTGATAGCGATGACTTGTTGCCGGTGCAGGAGTGGTTGCGTGCCTCAAAGCCCGCCGGGTGATGTGAAATTCGCGTAGCGAATCGTTCGTCCCTTCCCCCGGCAGGGGGGAAAGGTTAGGATGGGGGTGGAATAGTTGGGAAATGGATTGTTTTATTACAATTTTGCGCCGTTGTTTGTGTGCAATTGAGAAAAATGACAGCGGAGTGTATGGATGAGTAAGCACAAAATTTTTAACTGGCCGGTTCGTGTGTATTTTCAGGATACGGACGCAGGCGGGGTGGTTTATCATGCCAGCTATGTCAATTTCATGGAGCGTGCGCGCACCGAGTGGTTGCGCACTTATGGATACAGCAATGCCGCTCTGATGAATGGGCTCGGTGTGATGTTCGTCGTGCGCACCATGAAGCTGGATTATTTAAAACCGGCGTTGCTCGATGATATGCTCAACATTACAGCGCAGGTCAAAGAAATCGGTCGTAGTCGACTGACCTTGTTGCAGAGCGTGCAACGTTGTGAGACGGTGTTGACCACCGCTGAAGTACATCTGGTGTGTGTTTCAAGGGATGCTTTTAAACCGGTTCGTGTACCGGAAGTGCTGCGCGGGCAGTGGGACAATTAGGAGATGGCGGTTATGGAAGTTACGCAGGATTTGTCGTTTGTTCATCTCATCAGCAATGCCAGCGTGCTGGTGCAGATGGTGATGGGTTTGCTGTTGATGGTGTCTATGATGTCGTGGATGTACATCTTTCTCAAATTATTTACCATTCGTCGCGAAATTCGCCTGACCAATGAGTTTGAAGAGACCTTCTGGCGTAATCCCAGTCTCAATGAGGTTTACAAGAGCGTGAGCAATTCGGCGCGTGCCGATCAGGGGGCGCTGGAACGCATTTTTGCAGCGGGTTTTGTCGAATTCGTCAAACTGAAAAAACAGCACGGTGTGGATGCCAGCGCGGTGATGGAAGGAACGCGCCGGGCGATGCGCGCGACTTATCAGCGCGAGATGGACAGACTGGAGTCGCATCTGGCATTTTTAGCCTCGGTCGGTTCGGTCAGTCCTTATGTGGGCTTGTTTGGTACGGTATGGGGGATCATGAATGCGTTTCGCGGTCTGGCCAATGTCGGGCAAGCGACCTTAGCCCATGTGGCGCCCGGTATTGCCGAGGCGCTGGTTGCAACCGCGATGGGCTTGTTTGCGGCGATTCCTGCGGTCGTGGCATATAACCGTTATGCGCATGATATCGACCGACTGGCAACCCGTTTTGAGAGTTTTACCGAAGAGTTTTCCAATGTGCTTCAGCGTCAGCCATGATATTGATCATATTCTGTTTTTTTATTGAGTGGCGGCGATGAGATCCAGCCGCCGTTCGAAGAATCGTCTGATGAACGATATCAACGTCGTGCCCTACATCGATGTGATGCTGGTACTGCTGGTGATCTTTATGGTGACGGCTCCGATGATGAATCCGGGGCAGGTCGATTTGCCAGAAGTAGGTAAGTCGTCTACCCCTGCACCGGCACCGATGGAAGTCATTATCAAAAAGGATAGTTCGCTGGCCTTACGCGATCACGCAAGGGGCGGGGATGAGTCGCGGGTGACGCGAGATGAGCTGATTGCGCTGTTGAAAGGTCGTCAGGGTGAAAGGGCTGAACAGGCCGTGGTGATTTCCGCCGACAAGAGCGTACGCTATGAGGAGGTCATGATCATCATGGATGTGCTGCAACAGCAACATATCAAAAAAGTTGGTTTGTTGACACGGGCAAAATGAGTACGGCCGTTTATCAGGAGCCTTATCGCTTTCCCGCATGGATACTCGCACTGCTGGTGCACGTTGCCTTTTTCTCGCTGCTGTATTTCGGATTTTCCTGGCAAACGCAGAAGATTGCCTCGCAGGCTGCTGCGATGAGGGTGGAGTTATGGCAGAGTTTGCCGGAGACCGCGCCGCCGGTTGAGGTCAAGGTTGAAAATATTAAAGTTGAAGAGGTTGCCCCCCCTCCAATGGAAGTCGTGGATAAACCCGATATCGTCATACCCGAGAAAAAACTGAAAAAACCGGTTGAAATCAAACAGGAAGTGGTGAAACCTCCCGCCAAGCCTGAAACTAAAAAGCCCGAGGCCAAGAAGGTCGAGGTCAAAAACATCGAGGTAAAGCCGGAAGGAAAAATGTCGGCGAATGGCGTGAAGGGCGGGTCAGCTTCAGGGGCGGGGCAGGGTGCGGCGGATTCACAGGCGTCGCGCGACAAGGCTGCGCAGGAGTCGGCTGCGGGTCGGGTGGTCGATGAATACAGCGGTAAAATAAAGAGCAAAATCAAGCGCAATATCGTGATGCCGCCGGGCGTGGCCAATGACGCGCGCGCGGAATTTACGGTAACGTTGTTACCCGGCGGTACGGTGTTGAACGTGCATTTAACCCGCTCCAGCGGTAATCCGACTTATGACAGCGCGGTCGAGCGGGCGATATTGAAATCCGACCCGTTGCCTTTGCCGGAGGATCAGGGTATGTTCAAGCGTTTTCGCGAACTCAATTTGAGTTTTAAGCCAGTTGAATAAGGAAGAGAAAATCGTATGTTGAAAGCAATGCAGAGTGTGTTGGGTTTTTTGATGTTGTTGCAATCGGCGATGGCCAGTGCCGGACTGAGTATCGAAATTATAGGTGCGGGAGAACATCAGATTCCGGTGGCTGTCGTGCCCATGGGGGGGGAGGAGAAGCTGGCGCAGGCGATCAACGAGGTGGTGAGCAGCGATTTGCAGCGCAGCGGATTGTTTCGTCTGATTGATCCGGCCGGTAAGTTGCCGCATCAGCCCTCAGAGGTCAGCTACCCTGACTGGCAGGTTCGCGGTGCGGAAGCGCTGGCTATCGGCACGGTGACAACGCAGGCCAATGGTCGTATCGAAGCGCGTTTTCGTTTGCTGGATGTGGTCAAACACGTCGAGCTGGTGGGGCAGGCTGTTTCGGTGGGAGACGGGCAGGTACGTGCTATCGGTCACCGGATCGCTGACCTGATCTATGAAAAGCTCACGGGCGATCAGGGGGTGTTTAGTACGCGTATCGCCTATGTGAATCGACAGGGTAAAAAATTCAGTCTGATCGTGGCAGACAGCGATGGCCATAACGAGCAAATCGTGCTGACACAAAATGAACCTATCATGTCGCCGAACTGGTCGCCGGATGGAGGGCATTTAGCTTATGTGAGCTTTGAGACGGGCCATGCGGCGGTGTTCGTGCAGTCGCTGTACACCAATCAGCGTAAACTGGTGGCCGATTTTCCCGGCAGTAACAGTGCGCCGGCCTGGTCATCTGATGGCAAACGACTGGCCGTCGTGTTGACACGCGATGGCGGCTCGCAGATTTATCTGATGCGCCCTGATGGCAGTGAATTGCGCAGGATCAGTTTTAGCGGCGGCATCGATACCGAACCTAATTTTTCGCCCGACGGGCAGTATTTGTTGTTTACCTCGGATCGAGGCGGTAGTGCTCAGGTCTATCGTATGCCGGTTGAAGGCGGCGCAGCCCAGCGTCTGACTTTCGGTGGCGGTACCAGCTACTCGCCTCGCCACAGTCCGGATGGCAAGTCTTTTGTCTATACCCATCTGAGTGGCGGTAAGTTTTCCATCTCCTTGCAGGACTTTCAGAGCGGCCTGTCCGAGGCGTTGACTGAAGGGGGGTGGGAGAAAAAACCCAGTTTTGCACCGAACGGAAAACTTATCCTGTTTGCCAGTGAGGCGCGTGGTCGTGGTATATTGGCGACTGTGTCCAGCGATGGTCGAGTCAAGCAGCATATGTTTACGCAAAGCGGCGATGCTCGCGAACCTGTGTGGGGACCACGTCTTTAGAAAACTTTAATAAACTCAACGAAGGGGAACGGCTATGAAGAAGATTATTGTTAGCATGGTATTGTTAAACTTGCTGGCTGCTTGTGCCAGCAATAAACCTCAGGAAACTACCGCAGCACCGGCTCCCGCCGCTGCGGTAGCGGCTCCTGTTGCAGCCGGTGGCGCCTCAACGGGTGCGGCCAGCACGACACAAATAGTGGTTGATGCGCTCAATGATCCTAAGAGCATTCTGGCAGGGCGCAGCGTGTATTACCCGTTCGATGTGGCAGCGGTGCAGGATGCTGACAAGCCGCTGGTGCAGGCGCATGCTAAGTATTTGAGCGAAAACGCGAAGCGCACCGTTAAGCTGGAAGGTAACTGCGATGAACGTGGCAGCAACGAATACAATCTGGGTTTGGGGCAGCGTCGTGCGGATGGTGTGCAAAAAATGCTGGAATTGGGCGGTGCTAAAGCAGGTCAGTTGACCAGTGTTAGTTATGGCGAAGAAAAACCTAAGGCAACCGGTCACGAAGAGGCCGCCTGGTCACAAAATCGCCGCACCGATCTGAACTACGCAAAGTAATATCATGCTTAAGCTACGCGTCTTGATGCTGTTGGGATTGTGTTTTGTTGCGCCGGCGCAGGCGGGTCTGTTTTCAGACGACGATGCGCGCAGACAAATTCAACAGGTCGAGGCGCGTGTGCTTAAGCTGGAGGTGCAGGAAGCGCGTCTGCTTAAGTTGGAAGAACAGGATCAAAGGCAAACTCAGTCTATTTTTGACTTGCAAGGTCAGATAGACGGACTCAATGGAGAGCTGCGCAAGTTGCGCGGACAGAATGAAGAGTTGGCGCATGGCCTGCAGGATGCGGGTAAGCGTGAAAAAGATTTTTATGTGGATCTGGATACGCGTTTGCGTCATTTTGAATCTGCGGAAGCTGCTGCAGTGGCGAAGGCTGCTGAGACGCCGGTAACGCCCAAAGCCACGGATGTGGCAGTATCAGACGTGGTCGGGGATTTTGGGGTCGAGAATCGTGCCATTGAAGCTGCCTATGGTTTGTTTAAGGCGGGTAGCCACGCAGAGGCGGTTAAAGCGCTGCAAGAATTTATCAAGAAATATCCGGCTTCAGTGCATCTGCCCAATGCCAATTACTGGCTGGCAAATTCACAGTTTGCGCTGAATGATTTTAAAAATGCGCTGGCAACCTATCACCTGATCATCAATGCCGGGCTGAATGCGGCTAAAGAGCCCGATGCACTTTTGAATCTGGCTCGCTGTCAGCATGAACTGAAGGCCGTTCTGGCTGAGAATAAGACCTTAAAGCTACTGATTGCAAAATACCCAGACAGTGCAGCGGCTGCTAAAGCGAAAAAGCTGATCACGCCCGTCAAGTAGTTGTCTATGTATGAGATCGATACGCCGTTTGCGAGCGGCAGCCAGGAACAATCAGAAATCGATGCGACTGTCGCGCAGATGTTGACCGAAGCGGCGTTGCCAGCCGCTCACGGCTTGCGCATCACGGAAATATTTTTTTCTTTGCAAGGGGAAACCAGTCGTGTCGGGCTGCCCACCGTGTTTATTCGTCTGACCGGTTGCCCGCTGCGTTGCAGTTATTGTGATACGGCCTACGCGTTTACCGGTGGGCGGACGCTCGCTATCACGGAAATTCTCAGGCAGGTCGCGCAGTATGCGCCGCGTTATGTGACGGTGACGGGGGGTGAGCCGCTCGCTCAGAAAAACTGCCTGCCTTTGCTCAAAGCGCTTTGCGATGCGGGATACCGCGTGTCTTTGGAGACTGGCGGTGCTTTGGATATCAGTGCCGTGGATATCCGTGTCATGCGGGTTGTTGATATCAAGACCCCGGCCTCGGGTGAAATGGAAAAAAACCGTTGGGATAACCTCAATCAATTGCTGCCGCAGGATGAAATCAAATTCGTCATCTGCGATAAGAACGATTACCTTTGGGCCAGACAAATGCTGGTTCAACGCCGCTTGTCCGATAAGTGTGAGGTGTTGTTTTCACCCGCACAAGGTACATTAAGCGCCACGGAACTTGCGGACTGGATACTTAAGGATGGTTTGCCTGTGCGCTTCCAGTTGCAGCTGCACAAGATTTTATGGAACAACGAAGCGGGGCATTGATGAAAAACGCTGTCGTGCTTTTATCGGGGGGGCTGGATTCGGCAACCGTTCTGGCGATTGCGCGTGCGCAAGGCTATACCTGCTATGCGCTCAGTGTAGATTACGGCCAGCGCCATCATTCAGAGCTGGCTGCCGCGAAGCGCGTGGCTGATGTGTTGGGTGCGCGTGAGCACCGTGTGGTAAATATCGATCTGACCGGTTTTGGTGGATCTGCGTTGACCGATAATAAGATTGCCGTGCCGGAACATGAGTCTCTGGGTATTCCGCTGACCTATGTCCCCGCGCGCAACACCATCATGTTGTCGCTCGCGCTGGCCTGGGCCGAAGTGTTGCATGCGCAGGATATTTTCATCGGGGTGAATGCGGTGGATTATTCCGGTTACCCTGATTGTCGCCCGGCCTATGTCGAGGCCTTTGAGCGCATGGCCAATCTGGCCACGCAGGCTGCGGTCGAAGGTCATCCGTTGACCTTGCATGCGCCGTTGCTGCATCTGTCCAAGGCGGAAATTATTCAACAGGGCGTGCAGCTAGGTGTAGATTATGCCTCGACAGTTTCCTGTTATCAGGCCGATGAGCTGGGGCGCGCATGCGGATTATGTGACTCATGCCGTTTGCGCCGTGCGGGTTTTGATGCTGCCGGTGTGGTTGATCCGACACGATATAGTCACACGCTTTAAAATAAACGTAATTAATCGTTGACACAACCTGCTCAGTGCGTATAATTCGCGCTCCTTACAGCGGGTCGGTAGCTCAGCCGGTAGAGCAGCGGACTTTTAATCCGTTGGTCGCGGGTTCGAATCCCGCCCGACCCACCAACTGTTGTAAGTAACAAGTTTCAAAGCCGATTTAGCTCAGTTGGTAGAGCAACCGCCTTGTAAGCGGTAGGTCATCAGTTCGAATCCGATAATCGGCACCAATAAAATCAAGGGGTTACAGAAATGTAGCCCCTTGTTGTTTCTGGCGTTTGAATCTGTGTCACCAGTATGTCACCACGTTTTATCAATCCCGCATCAGCCATCACACCAAAAAAGAAAAACCGCCCGACTGTCTCCAGTTCAAGCGGTCATAATTTTCGTAACCGTCACACCGTGGATTCCAAATAAATAACCATTGCAAGGGCTTCGCGTTCGCCATTCGCTTTGAAGTACCCATAAGCCGTGCGAATGTCTGCATCAAGCTGTGGATTGCGCTCTATGCGGGTTTGTTGCGCCTGCTCCAATGCCGCGATGCGTTGTTCAAGTGTTGCCATGCTGTTTATCCTCCAGTGCGTTCAATCGTTCTTCAAGTTGCCCGACTTCAATCATTTTGGCTATCGAGGTCAGCATATAAACCAGCCTTGACGCGTCCGCCGTTTCTGCCTGCCCTGTCCGTGCGTCTCGATACACCCGCGCCATTTCACGGCGGCAATCTTCAATAGTGGCTAGTTTCAACTGGGGGGTGGGTATCGCCCGCAATGGTTGCCCTTCGTGGACTATAGCCTGATTCGTTGCTTTTTTTGCCATGCTCATAACCTTTTATTTCCCGTGATAGTCACGCTTATTCAGGCTTCAATTTTCTGTTACTGCGTAATGTAAAGTAATCATCAATCTGTACGTCTGTCATTCCGCTGGTAATCGCCGATTCTGCATCCGTGAGGATTTTCGCTAACATCGCCGTTTTGGTCGTGCCACTCATCCGCGCCATTCTATCCAATGCACCCGCAGCACCCGCTGGAAGCCACATATTTAAGCGCATTGAGCCTTGCCCCATACTTCGGTAGCAGTTGCAGACGCTGTGCGCTTTATGCGCATCCTGTAGGCTCTCTGAATCTGTGCGGGGGTCTTTGCTGTTCCACTGGTAGACCCATGGCACGCCCTGCTGAACTACATCGTCTCCAAAATAACGCGCCGTCCACCTCCCATTTACGCTCGGATCTTCACGCTGGAGGGAGGTTAACTGCCGAATTTAGGTTTAACTGTCGGGACTTAACGCCTTTTCGCTCTCTGTTGGCAAGCATCAGTTCAGTTTGTCGGGCAATTTTGTTTAGCTCTGCATTGTGACGTTGTTCCAGTCGAGCAATTGCCACGCCCAACGGTGGGCGGTCAAGGTCAGCACCAGCCTTGCCGGGTATGCGCCACACCACCACACCACGGCGCATCTTAATCAAGGCTCCTTGCGGTTGAAGTTCTGGCAGGCTGTGCGGTGCGCATTGCTTTCTGATTGCGTTCGCTTCATCTTCCGATATGGGCACAGCGTTTGCCCGCGCCCGCTTAATTGCGGCTAACGTTTCGTTATCAATTGCTATGGGCGGCAGTTTTGGTAAATTACTCATGCTTTCGTGTCCTTTCAAAACACGCTTTCAAATAAGAACCCCCGTCAGGCCGGTGAAGGTATCCGGCTTTTCGTCCGCTAAAACTAGGCGGGGGTAAACTCGTTGTCAGTGGTGTTTAGCCCAATCGAGCAGCGCATCATTTATGCGGGTTTGCCAGCCGTTGCCTGTGGCCTTGAATTTTTCCAGTATCTGCGCATCAAGTCGTAGTGTGACTTGCGCCTTTTTTCCGCTTCCTAGCGGCCTTCCGCGCACGGGTTTGAACTGGTTTAACTCTGCATCGGTCAGTGGCAGATTATCGGGGTCAGTCATCGCGGCGGCGGTTATTTGCGCATCTTCCTCGGGCGTATTGAGTAGGATTTTCCGTCCTGATTTAGTTGTTAGATACATAAATTATTTTCTCCTTATTATTAGCCTTGCGAAGGCTGATTATTCGCCGAACATCTTCACGGTCAACGTAAACTACGCAATACAAACGCTCACCGATTGCGCCCAGTGCAATCATGCGACTTTCGCCATAATCGCGGCGGGTGTCTTGCCATATCAATGCGTCTTCCCATTCCAGCTTTTCGGCGTTAGACAATGACAAGCCGTGTTTGCTTTGATTTGTCGTGTCCTTTGCATGGTCGAAAATGATTTTCATGGGGTTTAGTGTAGTTACGTTTATTTGAGTGGTCAATATATATTTGTAGTTGCGTTTATTTGACGGCGCGCAAACCTGCTTGCACTGGTACAAACTCAATTCCGGCCTGCTCCAATATCCACGATTCGATTTTGACGTGCCACAGGTGCAGCAAGTCGAGTTCGCGCTGTATGTAGTGCTTTTCGGCAATGGCGCTTGGCTTGTGTCCCATAATCTGCGCAACTATACCGGCAGGCACTTCCACCCACTCCGACAACGTGCCAAAGGAACGGCGCAAACCGTGCAGGGATCTTCGAGCAAAATCGACCGAACCACTGGCGTCATCTGCGATCAGGCGATTCGTCTCAAGGGGTTTTACGTCTCGAAAGATTATCCCGAACATTTGCGGCGTATTCGATACAAGGATCCAGAAACGGGCAAGACCTTCGTGTTCCTGACCAACAACACGACGCTGCCGCCGTTGACTATCGCCGCGCTGTACAAGAGCCGCTGGCAGGTGGAATTGTTCTTCAAGATCAAACAACACCTGCGTATCAAACGTTTTCTGGGGACGAGCGAGAACGCCGTGAAGGCGCAAATCTGGTGCGTCGTGTCCACCTACGTGCTGATTGCCATCGTTAAAAAGGAGCTTCACCTCAATGCCTCGCTTTACACTTTATTACAGATTTTATCGGTGTCAGTTTTTGAGAAAACCCATATTTCATGCGCCTTACAGCCCGACGTGTCCAGAAGCAATGTGCAGCATACTGACAACCAATTGATTTTATTCGATTTTTAACCGGACACTAGTGATTCCGCATTATCAATACCCCAGTCATTCCTGTTTCTACCCATGCGAGCCTGATTAATCAGATTCGGGTGGTTTTTTCGAATCTTCCCGATAGTCGGCGCCCGAGCAACGCCACACAATTTGAGATGATTGATGCGGGGCTGTCGGCCTTTTCTGTTTTCTTCACGCAAAGTCCTTCCTTTCTCGATTGGCAGATCAGGATGCAACAGACGACCGGCAAGAATAATGCGAGCTCCCTGTTTGGTGTTCACCAGATTCCCTCGGCGGCACAAATTCGTAATTTGCTCGACCCCGTTTCGCCAGACATCCTATTCCCGTTGATCGCTGAAATCGGCAATACATTGTTTAATATGGGCTATCTCGATAGCTATCGTTCCATTAACAACACGTTATTGGTCGCGATTGATGGGACAGATTTCTTTTCTTCAGAGAATATTTCCTGCCTGTGTAACGGCTATCGAAATCCGCGTAAATATGGCGCAGCGTTTTTTTCGGGCACGAAAAATGCTCTGTGAGGCATTACCAAAACGTCCCCGAAGCTGGGTCAAGGGCAGGTTGCGGCCTTATGCAGACTGGCGAAGCGCACCCTTGACGCAGTGGAGGGGAGATACAATAACGCATGGCAGTAAGCGCGGCAGTTTCGTGCTTACTGCCATGCAGGCAGGCGCTTTTGACGCCATATTTACGCGGATTTACACCGCCGGCAACGCTGGCGCGGGTTACGTTAAATACGTTCCAGCACGGCGGCGAAGAAGCCGTCGGTGGCGTGCAGGTTGGGGCGCAGCTCCAGATAATCGCCCATCTCCATCGGGATCTTCTGTTGCTTCAATACTTCACCGGCAGGAAGCAGCGCAAAGTCGGGATGACTGGCCAGGAAGGCCTGAACGATATGCTGGTTTTCTTCCGGCAATATGCTGCAAGTCGCATAGACCAGACGTCCTCCCTTTTTCACCAGACGACTGGCAGACGCCAGAATGGCGGTTTGTTTCTGGTTGAGTTCTGCGATGCTCTGAGGCGACTGGCGGAACTTCAGATCCGGATTGCGGCGCAAGGTGCCTAGGCCGCTGCACGGTGCATCGACCAGTACGCGGTCGATCTTGCCGGATAAGCGTTTGACCTTGAGATCGTTTTCATGCGCGATCAGCATAGGCTGGATGTTGGAGGCGCCCGAGCGTTTCAGACGCGGCTTGAGATTCGCCAGGCGCTTCTCGGACACGTCCATGGCGTACAGCCGGCCTTGCGAATTCATCAGTGCCGAGAGCATCAGCGTTTTGCCGCCCGCACCCGCACAGAAATCCACCACCATGTCGTTGCGCTTCGGTGCTAACAGAAAACCCAGTAACTGACTGCCCTCGTCCTGCACTTCCACTTTGCCCTCGGTGAACAGCGCATCCTTGTTCAGTGGAATTTTCTCCTTGAGGCGAATGCCGACCGGTGAATAAGGCGTTGGTGTTGCGTCGATATTTTGTTCTTGCAGTTGCAACAGCACTTCTTCGCGTTTGGCCAGCAGGGTATTGACGCGGATATCCAGCGGCGCACCCAGTTGCATGGCCTGACCCAACGTTAAAATTTCCTCGTCCGTATAGGAAGTGCGCATTTTTTCGATCAGCCATTCAGGCAGTTCCGCCTGGATAGAGAGCGGTTGACCTTCGTATTGCAAGCCTTTTGCCGTCGCCAGCCATTCGGCTTCGTCGCGCTTCAATACAGGTTGAATTTCGCGCAGATTATAGCCGCCGAATTTCACCAGATAAGCTAACGCCATGCGGCGCGGTGTGGCTTTGCCGTCACAGGCCGCCTCCAGCAGCAAACGGTGACGCAACACGCCAAAGGAAGTTTCGGCGACGATGGCGCGCTCGTTCGAACCGATGCGTTCGTTCTTGAAGAAATAGCGCAGGGTGGTGTCGGCGGGGTGTTCCAGCGGCAAAATGGTGCGCAGCGCGAGGATGACGAGGTCTAAGCGGTATTCGGTAATCAGCATGGCAGTTTTAATCTAAAGGTTCAGGGTCGGAGTTTAACAGTTAAAAACTGGGAAGGGGGAAGGTGTTTTCCTCTTGAGCGAAGTAGGGATGATGCGCTGCCGAGGCGATTTGTGTGAAATATTTGTGAAATTCGGGCTAATTGGCGGGTTTTGTAAGGGAGGAGTAAGTTGACGTGTGTAACATGTTGTAAGGCTTCTGATGGACAAGTGACTGCCGTTTGGGGCGGTCAGGTTTGTTCTAATGCGGGCAGTTAGGAGCGGCTACGAAATAACTTCCCCTCAACCGTTTGGCATGTAAAATCCCTCTGACAGAAAAATTCATTCAGTAATGGGATATAAGGAAGCGCTTTGGACATCGAAATTTGGGACGGCGGGCTACAAGAACAAGAGATCGAGGCAATCAACAAGATCAAGGCTGCGTTCGCGGATACTCTACCTGCTGGCAAGTTCCAAGGTGGAGGTAACCCCTTACGGGACCAACTCCAAAGCAAGCTCGGGCGCCCCCAAAACCAACAGTGGAAAGGATATGCAGGGTTCAGGTTCGCCGATTCCAAGGGCAAGGAAGGTGAGTTTGATCTAGTTATCGTGACTCACTGCAACGTCATCATCGTTGAATTGAAGGATTGGAACCATGAACCCGTAACGGCTAACGGGGATGTCTGGTTCAAGGGCGACAAGAACATGGGACGTTCGCCCGTCAGCGTCACTAGAAACAAAAAGTTCTTGCTGGATAACAAGCTTAAACGGCTATCATCTCGCTTTACCAACAAGAAGTACCTGCCGCGAGTCTATTCCTTTGTCGTCATGACTGGAAATGCTGACTTTAGTCAGCTTCCGGAGGTCGACCTTCAACACACGATATCCCTGAAGGACTTCTTGCGTTTTTCGGACAAAGTTAAGTTCAACGATTACTTCCGTCCGCATCCCGATTCGCAGGTCTTGAATCAAGACATCCCGGTCTTTGACGAGCTATTCCTGAAGGGCAATACAGCACCGAAGGCTCTGAAAATCGGAGGGTACACAGCGGTCGAGGAAATCTTCGAGCATCCGAACTTTGTATACAAGGAGTATCTTGCGAGTTCGGAAATCTCGAAGGGTACCGAGGCTCTGCTGCGGGTCTGGAACTTCAAGAAGCTCCAGGGCAACAAGGCAATTACCCCACAGGGCAGGGCTGAAATCGTATCTCGCGAGCGGGAGGTGTTGCAGTTCATCAACCACCAGAATCGCGACCTGTACAACCACTGCCTACGCTCGCTGACAAGCTTTGAAAAGGATGAGGTTACATCCCAGTACAGCGAGGTTTATGAACTTCCTCCTGGGCATGTGAGGTTCAACGAATTCGTGGGCAAGTATGCTCAGTCCTTTACCCAGACTGACAGATTGAACATCACGAAGCTGCTCCTCGCGAAGTTCGGTGACCTGCATGAGATCAAGATTGCCCACCGAGACATTGCAGGCCATAGTCTTTGGTTGTCGCCTTCAAAGGAAATTGCTCTCTCCAATTTCATCTCAGCCTACCACCAACCGATTGGAACGGTCGGCGATTATCGTAGCAGCCTTTCAGTAGGTGCTGTCGAGGTGAAGGAGATGCTGGATGGCATATCAGCGACCCCCTTCCAGCAGGACGTTCATGCGCTTGGGCTTGTGTCGTGGCATCTGCTGACTGCTCAAAGAATGTCTCCAAAGAGCTTGGAAAACATTCAGAACGAGATGCTTTCAAGCGGCGAATGGTATGCAGGAGTTCTTCTCGATGCGGTGACAGGGAAATTCAAGGATGCATCGGCATTCTTCGATGCCTTGAAGCGTGCAGAACCGCAGGGCGAGTCGATACCGACTTTTGACGATTCTGAACTTGAAGCCTATCGTCATCCCATAAATCATACGCGGCAGTTTCCAGACCAAGGCGAGTTTCTGGTTTCGACCGATGATAAAGAGATCTATGTTTCAGAGGGAAGACTCGCCAAAGCTTGGTTGAATGTCGGTGGCAAAGGAGATGATCCGGTAAGCAATTTCCGCGTCCTTACTTTTTTGAAGCGCTTAGGCAAGCTTGCGGCAGTGAATCCCACATACCTGCCACGTATTCATGAATACGGGCTCGCGGCAAGATCCGGCAGCATGTATCTGGTGACCGACGTGGTTGATGGTACGACGTGGGCTGATGCTGCAATTGATGACTCGGACAAATTAGGCGTTATCGAGAAACTGGCTGATGCCGTTGAACATCTTCATGGGCTCGGGATTTCGCACGGCGACCTTCACCCAGGCAACGTGATGCTGGATAGGGAAAACGGGAATGTGTATCTGATAGATATTCCTGACTTTTCCCACAACACTGCCGAAGCCAAGAACCATCGGTATAGTCCAGAGAACATCGACGGAAGTTCTTCCGAACAGCGGGACATCTTTGCGGTGCTCCGAATGTCTTGCGAATTACTCGGATTGGAGTGGGGCGAGGAGTCCAAAGCTTATCCGAGAATCTCGGATGCGATTCAGTCTGAACTGAACGATCTGGAGTTCGGCTTCAGGGATTTGGGGCGGTTCAAAAAGGCTCTGACGACCGCAGCCGAGGTGCAGGAACAGCAATTTGTCGAAATAACACTCAGCAATGTTAATGAGCAGATGACGATATTGCCCGACAACGGGCATCTGTATGTCAAGGTAGAGGCCCCGAAGCAAGGAAAGAGCGATTGCTCGGTGACGTTTTCCGGCATTGGTGGGTCCTTTGTCGCCTTCTACGACAAGGAACAGCGGTGCTTTGTCGGAGGGTTACCCCCTCGAATCAGATCTGATGTCCATTTCAGGGTGGTAGAAGAAAGCCAATTCGAAATCAGCACGGCAATTCGTATCAAGTCAGGGCGACCGGCTCAACTTTCTGGATTGTCTGAACATCTTCGCGATGACGACGCGTTTCATCGTGCAATCGAAATGCTTCAGATGGTTCCGCCCGAAATTGATGAATTGGGGTTGAGCCAACAACTAAAGGATGTGTTCGAAAGGGCGGCAGCTTCCGTAGGGGAGGATCATTCTGATATAACGGTCGATATTTCGACTCAGGCACTTTGGCGGGCAATCCTCGCCACGGAGACCGAATCAAGTCCGAATATCGAGTTGAATGGTGCCTCAATTAAGCCATCGGATACCGATTCTGAACTGATACTCCCTTACGAGGCAGACATCGATCCGCTTGGCGCTTTCGCAAGCACGGATGAAGTCGAGGCTCTGCTCATCGATCAGGATGGAGCAGAAAAAGTCATTGGGGAGGTCTTTCTCAAAAAATCAGCGTTGAACGAAGTTCGACTGAATAAAGTCCGTAGTTCAGCCTATGGTCTTAAAGATGGCGACTCTGTTTTCTTCAGGACGAAGCAAGACAGGGCTTCATATCGCAAACGGAAGGCTGCACTTGAAAGGCTGCTAGATAGGGAAGGGGTCTTGCCTGACCTGCTCGATTTGTTCGACCCTGCCTGCAACAAGGATGCAACGCCATACAACATTTCTGTCACTGACGAGGACTTCGCCAGATACGACCGCGAAGACCAGCATGGAAACAAGATTAGCCTCAACGAGCAACAGCGTGAGGCATTCACCAAACTGCTGAACTACGGTCCGCTGTCGCTTTTACAGGGACCGCCTGGAACAGGAAAGACGGAATTCATCGCTGCATTCGTCCACTTTCTCGTCGAGAAGTTGGATGTGCGAAGAATCCTGCTGGTCAGCCAATCTCACGAAGCGGTCAACACGGCCGCAGAGCGGATAAGGAAGCACTGCGGGAGATTGGGAACTTCGCTCGAAGTTGTCAGGTTCAGCAACCGTGAAGGGGCGGTTTCGCATGGACTGAAAGACGTCTACTCCCAGGCCATCACCGCAGAAAAGCGCGAGCTGTTCAACGCCGAATATCGCTACCGTGTCGCAGCTCTATCGGATGCGCTAGGTCTCGATGCTGAATTCATCTCCAAGGTCGTCGAGGCGGAGTTGAAACTGTTCAAGCAGATTGACCATCTCGAATCCTTGCTCAAGAACTTCGAGAACGTAGGCGACGAGGAGGACATCAAAGCCCTCAAACCGATCGTGGTCGAATTGGATGAGACTATCCGCACCAAGCTCCACGTGGACTACGGCATTGCTCTTCCCCAGGAAAGCAAGGTTTCGGATGCGAAGTCCATCCTGCTTTCCAATCTCTGCTCCGAGTATGGCGTCCGTCCAAATGAAGCAAAACGGGTTCGGGCATTGGCTAGGATATCCCGAGACATCCAAGACGCCCTGTCGGCAGAGAGGGTCAATTGCGACGAGTTCTACGCCCGGTCGAGACAACTGGTTACTGGAACATGCGTCGGTATCGGGCAAGGACATATCGGTATTCACGACAACATCTATGATTTCGTAATCATTGATGAGGCGGCTCGTTCAATATCCAGCGAACTGGCGATTGCAATGCAATCGGCGAAACGCGTCCTTCTGGTCGGCGACCATTTGCAATTGCCCCCCCTGTATTCCGATGCACACAAAGCTGCTCTGGCCCGCCGACTGGGTATCAACGACAAGCACACTGAGCTTGATGAGGTATTGCGAAGCGACTTTGCGCGGGCATTCAATTCTGAATATGGGAAGCAAACTAGCGCTACGTTGCTTACTCAGTATCGGATGGCTCCTCCCATTGGCAATCTGGTTTCCCATACCTTCTACGATGGCAAGCTGAACAATGGAGATCGGGCTATTCCCGAGATTTATGAGAGTGCTCCGAGCTCGCTTCGTTCCGCCGTGACTTGGCTCGACACCTCGTCACTTGGCGAACATGCCAATCACCAGAGCGACCGTGGCGTCAGCATTTACAACCGTTGCGAGGCAGAACAGGTCATCGACCTGCTCAAGCAGATTTCAGAGAGCGGTCAATTCCTGACCGACCTTTCCAATCTTAAGGACAAAGATGATGCGCTGATCGGTGTCATCTGCATGTATGCCGAACAAAAGCGGTTGATTCGGCAGAAGTTCAACCAAGGGATTTGGAGCGACGGGTTCAAGGCATTGGTGAAAATCGACACTGTCGATAGCTACCAAGGCAAGGAAAACCGAATCATCATCCTAAGTCTGACACGTTCCGACAAGCAGAAGAGTCCAGGCTTCCTGCGTACACCCAATCGAATAAACGTCGCGATGTCCCGTGCAATGGATAGGTTGCTGGTTATCGGCAACGCAGAGATGTGGAAGACCCACAACAAAGACAAGCCTCTCGGACAAGTGGTTTCCTACATGAGCGATATGGGCGAGGACGCCGGCTACAAGCTCATGTCCGCGCAAAAGAGCCGCTAAGGTGACGACATTGGAAAACACAACGATTTATCACGAGATTGACTTCCTGTTGCCGGCGCAACGTTTCAACATCAACTTCTCGTACATCACCCAAAAGGGGCTGCCATTTGTTCGGGAATTCGTTCTTCGCCTGATCCACTTGGCGCCGATGTCGATGTCGCAGGTTGCTACCTTCTTCGGTTTTACACGCAAGGAGGTTCAAGAAGCAATTGATGATCTCGTCGAACGCGGCGAACTGACTCTATCTGAGAATGGGCGTATGACGCTTACGGAGAAATCCAGTGGTTACTTCACCGAGCTTGGTGAGGTTCCTCGTTTGTCGCTGCTTCGAGACAGCACTACTTGCTTGTCTTTCGACCTCGCTACCTTTTCATGCCTTGGGAAAGATAACTCGTCGGAAAAATGGAAAGCGGGTATATCAATTAAGGTCGACGACGAGAACGCATCTTCTAGCCAGACACAGGTGGAAAAGCATTTTCAGCGTCAGTTCCATGAAATTTTGCAAAAGGGATTTCTTTCCAGATCGTTGACTCAGGATGATAAGGATTCTCCGACCGTCTACACCGTAAATTCGGTGAACAAGATTAAGCAGATGCCCGTCAGACTGCCAGTTCAGTTCAAGGTCGACGTGGATGGCAGAAGCGTCGAGCGGGAAGATTTCGAGAAGCTGAAAAACTCAGACTACGTCCATGAGCGAATCTCGTTAGAACTTGATCGCTTGGCAAGACCCAGCAATTTTGGCGAGATTGCGAAAGCGATGCTCGATCTTGGTGACGGCGAGACGTTGAAGCTCTTCGACTCGAAGGGTAGTGCCGTTAGTCTGCAATTTTTCGATGACCTAGCGAAGCTGGAAGCCAATAGTCAAAAGAAGAGAACCACCTTTCTTGGTCCGATCTATTCATCTGCAAATTGGGAATTGATCCAGAAGCACTTGGCACCCCTCATTAAGGCGAGGAGAGAAAGCAAGGCTGACATGGGGCAAACTCCTTTTCTGTGGATTGCACCCAGCGACCCGTATTGGGGAAAGAGCAGCAATCTCCAAGTAAGAGTCAGCGAGCTTCTCAGCATGGCAAGCACTAAAGAGGAGAGACTCTATTCGCCGACCATCTTTTTACCGGTCTCTGGTCCAGACGACCAGAAGACTGCACGCCAGTGGAAATGGGAGTTCGACCCTAACACTGACAAGGTTCATGGGTTGATTGAGGGCTTCCTTGGCGGGAATGTTGAGGTGATGCATTTCGAAGGCGAGTTTGTTGTTGTCGTTTATCACGTCTCTTTGCGTGATTCTTATCCCGTTAGCCTACCCATCGGTTTCATCAGTGCCGACAAAGATGTCGTCTCGGCTGTTGGGAGGTTTGTTACTGCATATGTTGAAGGCAGTTCGGGATTTGAACGTCCTAACGACTGTGGATTATTGTCCCGTATCGGGCGTAATGAATGATTACGATCAGAGTTGATTTGTAAATGTGTGAGCCTGTAGTGGTGCCCAACGGGTGCCAAACGGAATGCAACACACCAGAGTCATTCAAGCACCCAATTCTCGGCCGATAGAAAGTCCGCTTTCAATATTAAAACAGTTGCTTAGATGTTACAACTTGACGGTCGGGTTCGTCTCCTGTCCGTCAAGTACAAAAATAGTTGCCAGTAAGTCGAATATCCTATTCTTCCGACACTCGAATTTCCGAGATTACCATTTCGCCAGCAATTTCTCCGCTACGGTCGAGTTGACGGATTTTTACAGGCAGTAATCGATATTCCAGTCCCAGCCAGATTTCCAGCCCCTCTTCACCGGGCGCGTGCACCTTGCGCAGCGGCAAGACGTGTAGCTTACCGAGGCGGGTCTGGATTTCTTCCTCTATACCTACCGTCAGTTGGTAATTCTCCAGTTTTTTGCCGTTGCTGATATGCATCGTCACGACGGCTTCATCCAGCGGTAGTTGCGAGAGCTGATACAGGAAGCTCAGGATGTCCTGAGTCAGTTCGGGTAATGCAACCGTGTTGCCGCTGGAAAAGCTCAGTTGCTTATTTTGCCAGTCGAAATCGGCAGTTAAGGTTTGTTTCCCGCCGGAGGTGAGCTTATTCTCGCTGAATTTGTCCGGATGCAGCCCTCGTGCGCTGACCGTGCCGCTGCTTTGCTGATTTAATTCGAAAGTCTTGAACAAGCTGGCGATGCCGGTGGTGTTCATGCCGACCTGCAAGGTGTAGCTGCCATCGTCTTTGATATCCAAACGGTGACGTGCCTCGCCGACAGAGAAACTGGTGCCTTTGTAGGCGATGAAGGTGAGCTGCGCCTGCTTAGGGAGCGGGTGGGCTGGTTTGGCTGCGGGAATCTCGGGGGCGGGTGCTTCGGCAACGGGCGGCGTGTCGGCAACCGCCGGTTCTTCAGGGGGCTCCTGATTGTCGGGTTCAGGTGGCGTAGGCTCGGGAAGTGGCAGGGGTTTCGGCTTGGGCGCGGGTTTGGGCTTGCGCACGGGTTTGGGGGGCACTTTAACGACTTGCTTGATGGCGGGCAGCGGTTCCAGTTTTGCGGTGAGCGGCGGCAGCGTGACTTCCACTGCCGGTAATTCGATTAATCTGGGGCCGAACAGCAGGAATGCGTGTATCAGCAGCGATACGGAGATAGCGACAACGATGCCGAATGAGGGCCGTTCCCGATATCTTTGCAGCAGAAAATTCACGGTATGATTTGAATTTCGCTCAATATTTGTATGAATTGATCCCCGCTGGGATCGGTGATGATCATCTTGCTCGGTAAATTGTGCTGAATGGCTATCCAGATTTCCGTGCGTGTTTCACCTGTTTTTCCCTGGCTGTCCAGATACAGACTATCGAATTGTCCTGCAGGCGTGTTCAGTTTTACCTGTGCGCCGATCGCGTAGTGATAGTTGTCCAGCTTGCTGCCGTTGGTCATGGAAAAGTCCAGTGTGCTTAGGTTTTCCAGCTGCAAAAACATAAACTGATACATCGCGCTGAGTCGATCCTGGGTGCCGTCCGGCAGTGCGAATTTGATGCGCTGTTCCTGTTGTACCAGCGTCAATTGCTGATTCGCCCAGTCAAATTCCGCGCGGCTTTCCTTGCCGCCTTCGCGTTTGTTCTCGAAGCGTAGAGGCCGCAGGCCGTGCTTGTCGATCAGGCCTTCGCTGCGCAGAAATATCTTTTCCGGTTTAAAGGCTGCCAGCAAACCGAGCGGTGTGCTGGTGCTGGTTAGCGTGTAGTGATCCTTGTTTCGAGTGTAGTTATCTTCTACCAATCCGATCTTGATCCCGCTGCTGAAAATCTCATAGGTGGCCAGCACCCGCTCGGGCTGCGTGGCGTAAACCGAGGTGCTGAGTGCTAACCAGACCAGACAAATCAACAGCCGCTTCATTTATTTTCCAATGCAGGTGAAATCAGCGCCGGGTTGGGCTGAGTGTGGATGCGCGAAACGACGCGCCCTTCGCCGCCCAGTTCGATCTGGCCCGAGCACAGCCAGCGCACAGCTTGCGGGAATATGCGATGCTCTTCATGCAACACGCGTGCTGACAGGGTCGCTTCCGTGTCATCTGCTAATACGGGTACGGCGGCCTGAATGATGATGGGGCCGTGATCCAGATCCGGAGTTACAAAATGCACCGTGCAGCCGTGTATCTTTACGCCATCCGCTAGGGCGCGTGCGTGCGTGTGTAAGCCGGTATAGGAAGGTAATAGCGAAGGGTGAATGTTGATCAAACGAGCGTGATAGTGTGTTACAAAACCGGTGGTGAGGATGCGCATGAAGCCGGCTAGAACGACAAGGTCGGGTTTGAAGCCGTCGATCACCTGCGCCAGTGCTCCATCGAAACTTTCGCGGTCAGGGTGCTCGCGATGAGAGACTACCGCCGTTGGAATGCCGTGTGACCGGGCGACGGCCAAACCCGCTGCGTCGGCTTTATTGCTGATGACGGCCGCGATACGCCCGTTCAGGCGGGCGGTCAGCAGGGTCTGCATATTGCTGCCGCGACCGGAGATGAGTATGACGATGTTTTTCATTATGTTCTAAAGTGAGGATAACGGAGTGCGGCGGCATGACGCCGCCTGTTCAAAATCGCGCAGACGAGTATGCGCACTCCGTAGTTACTTCACCTGTGTCTGATGTTCGTCGCCACTTCTTGCGCGAATTACACCGATCTTCGTGACGGTTTCCCCGTTCTCTTGCAACTGGCTGATGGCCTTGTCCGCATCTTGCGCTGAAACGATGACCACCATGCCAATGCCGCAGTTGAAGGTGCGGTACATCTCCTGCCCGGCAACATTACCTTGTTCTTGTAACCATTGGAATAATTTTGGTAATTCCCATGATTTGCTGTCGATGTCAGCAACAACGTTGTCAGGGAGCACGCGCGGCACATTTTCGGTGATGCCACCGCCGGTGATGTGCGCCATGCCTTTGATGGTGAGCGTTTGCATCAGCGCTAACAGTGGTTTCACGTAAATTCGGGTCGGCGCCATGATGACTTCGGCCAGAGTGCGCTCGCCATCGAATTTGGCCGACAAGTCAGGACTGCTGCGTTCGATGATCTTGCGCACCAGCGAGTAGCCGTTGGAGTGCGCGCCGTTGGAGGCCATGCCCAGCACCACGTCGCCCGGCTTAATATCAGCGCCGGTAATGATGTTGGCTTTTTCAACCACGCCTACGGCGAAACCGGCCAGATCGTATTCGCCGACCGGGTACATACCGGGCATTTCAGCTGTCTCGCCGCCGATCAGTGCGCAACCCGCCTGCTCGCAACCGTTCGCGATACCCTTGATAACTTCGGTCGCCGCCGCTACATTCAGTTTGCCGCAGGCGAAATAATCAAGGAAAAACAAAGGCTCAGCGCCCTGCACCAGAATGTCGTTGACGCTCATGCCGACCAGGTCTACCCCTACAGTATCGTGTCGGTTGAGCTCAAACGCCAGTTTCAACTTGGTGCCCACACCATCGGTGCCGGAGACCAGCACAGGTTCCTTGTATTTCTTGGAGATCTCCACTAAGCCACCGAAACCGCCGATGCCGGAGAGCACTTCGGGACGCATGGTGCGTTTGGCATAGGGTTTGATGTTTTCGACTAACTGGTCGCCGGCGTCGATATCGACACCCGCATCACGGTAGGAAAGTCCCGCGCTGATGGCGGCGGATGGCGTATTTGGCGTGTTCAAGTTGAGTTCTCTCTTTCTTCAGGATAAAGTACGGCACAATTTGCCGTAAATTTTACCTTAAATGACCTCATCCCGCTTTGTTGCCTTGCAGTGGTTGCTGTTTATTGCACCAACTTTACTGCTTTTGTACCTGCTCAGTCCCATTCTGACGCCCTTTGTGGCGGCGGCGATACTCGGCTATATCTGCAATCCGCTGGTTAAAAGACTGTGCGAGTTGCAGCTGCCGCGCGCGCTGGCGGTCGTGCTGGTCATGTGTGCCTTGTTGCTGACCTTTGCCGGACTGCTGCTCATCATGCTGCCTTTGCTGGAAAAGGAGATTAGTCTTTTTATGGCGCGGATGCCGGGGATGATAGAAGTTGCGCGAGTTAATTTATTGCCCAAGTTGCAACAGTGGTTTGGTGTCGATTTGCAATGGGATAGCACCGCCCTGAAAAATCTGTTGTTGAGTCACTGGCAAAGCGCGGGCGGGGTGGCGGAAAAAGTGCTGCCTTGGCTGGGGAATCGCAGCGGCGCGATCATGGGTGTGCTGATGAATATGTTGCTGATCCCGGTGGCGATGTTCTATTTTCTGCGCGATGGGGGTGTCATGGCGGCCAAGCTAAACGGCATGATTCCGCGCCACTGGTACGGGAAAGTGAACGAAATCGGTGCTGAGGTAGATTGCGTACTGGCGGAATTTTTGCGCGGGCAGATCTCGGTGATGTTGCTGATGAGCGCCTTCTACGCGCTGGTGTTGTGGCTGGTCGGTCTGGAATTTGCGCTTCCCATCGGTATCGTCGCCGGGATGCTGGTGTTTATTCCTTATCTGGGCATGGTCATCGGCTTGTTGCTCGCGACCCTGGCAGCTGTGATGCAGTTTAGTGACATCTCCGGCGTGCTCTGGGTGTGGGCGGTATTCGGTGTCGGACAGTTGCTGGAAGGCACGCTGGTGACCCCCTGGCTGGTCGGAGAGCGCATCGGGCTGCATCCCCTGGCGGTCATCTTCGCCTTGCTCGCCTTCGGTCAGTTATTCGGCTTTTTCGGTATCCTGCTTGCGTTGCCGATGTCCGCCATTTTACTGGTGGGGTTACGCCATGCGCTGAAATGGTATTTATCCAGTCAGATGTATTCTAAGCCATGACCCAGCTCCTGCTCGACATTACACCAGACTGGTGGCCGACCTTCGATAACTTTGTGGCGGGCGGCAATCAGGAATTACTTGCGGTGTTGCAAGCTGCGCTGTCCGGCGAGAGCCGTGAGCGTTGCATCTATATCTGGGGGAATGAGGGTTGCGGCAAGAGTCATTTGCTGCAAGCGTCTGTCAGTGCGGCGCGTAATGCACATTACGACGCGATCTATGCGCAAGGTGTCGTTCCCGAACCCGCCGATGTGGTGGCGGTGGATGATGTGGATGTGCTTGATGAACTTGGACAAGTTGAATTATTTAATATATACAACAGAATACGTGATGCGGGCGGGATGTTGCTGGTGAGTGGTAAGGCTTCACCCTTACATCTGCGAGTGCGCCCGGACTTGCGCACTCGCTTGGGTTGGGGGCTGGTCTATCAGGTGCACGCCTTGAGCGATGAAGAAAAAGCGCATGCCCTGACGCGTCACGCGCAGGAGAGAGGTTTTACCCTGACTCACGAGGTAACGCAATATCTGCTGCGTCACGGGCGTCGCGATCTGCCCGGTCTGTTAGCCGTCCTCGATGAGCTTGACGCGCATTCGCTGCGCCTGCACCGTGCGCCAACCGTGCCTCTTCTTAAAGAAGTTTTTATTAATCAAATGGATACCAGTTTTTACGGGGGTGATGAGTCAGCATGAAATTAGCACTTTTCGATTTAGATAACACTCTGCTCAACGGCGACAGCGATTTCGAATGGTCGCAATTTTTAATCCGTATCGGTGTACTCGAGCGTGAATTGTTCGAGGTAAAAAACCAGGCTTTTTATGATCAATACAAAGCCGGTACGCTGGATATCCACGAATTTCTGGATTTTCAGTTAAAACCCTTGTCTCGTCATTCACGCAAGGTGCTTGATGACTGGCATCTGCAATTTATGCGTGAGAGCGTCATGCCTATGGTCACTTCACAGTCGAGGGCGCTGGTTAAACAGCATCTGGATGCAGGGGATGTGTGCGTGATTATCACCGCAACCAACAGTTTCGTCACTGCACCTATCGCTCGCGTATTCGACATCGAACATCTGATTGCCACTGAACCTGAGCACAAATCTGGTGAATTTACCGGGCGGGTTGCCGATGTGCCGTGTTTTCGCGAAGGGAAAATCACCCGTCTCGATAATTGGCTAGCGGTGCGCGGCTGGGCGCTGGACAGTTTCGAAGACAGCGTTTTTTACAGCGATTCGATGAACGATCTGCCGCTGATGTGCAAGGTGATGCATCCGGTGGCGGCCAATCCTGATGCAACCTTGCGTGCGCATGCCGAACTGCACAACTGGCCGATTATCAGTCTGCGATAGCATGAGCGTTGATCTTATTCTTTATGGCACGGTCGGCTGCCATTTATGTGAGCAGGCAAAAGCTGTGATTGAATTAGCCCGCGTATCGGCTGACCAAATCGACATCATCGACGGTGTCGGTTTGCTGGATAGGTACGGAATGCGAATCCCGGTTTTGCAGCGGTCTGATACGGGTGAGGAGCTGGGCTGGCCGTTCGGTGTGGCAGACGTGCTGCGTTTTCTGTCCTGATTTGTCAGGCGAAGGGATGTATGTGATATATTGATGGTGTCTAATATGCTGTAGAGTGCAGTATGTATCAACTATCTCTTACCGATGCTAAACAGCTTCACGTTCACTACAAAAATTATGTCGTCAGTTACGGTCTGGACGGGAGTCTGCCCAATCCGCTGGAAGCGACTTACGCTGCACTGGCCGGTTGTGCCGGGGTCTATACGCTCAAAGCGTGCGGCGTGATGGGGATCAGTGCGGAAGGCATAGATATCCATTGCAAGCCGGTGGTGCGCCAGGGAAATATGTTGATGCCGGCGCGCTTCGTCACTGAGGTCACTTTTCCTGAACGTATTACAGCCGAGCAGCGTGTGAAAATTCTAGAGATGATCAGTCATTGTGCCGTCAAACAGTTGATCCACGACGGCGCGCAAATCGAGTTCGTAAGCGTCGAGGCGGCATAAATAATCATTTTGCTCCGATACGCGGGTGAATTGCGACAGCGGCGGTTACATACGCCAGATCAGCAAGGTGGACTGGTGCAAATCGTTCAATTGTAAGGTTTGATCGGGCAGTTGTTCAGGGACTGCAAAGGTGCTGCTAATAAATACGGTTCCGGGACGCATCTCTTTGCGGGCCTTTTGCCAGAGTCGCTCCATCGGCACGGGGGAGAGATAGGCGAATACCACATCGTATTGCGCAAGATGAGATGCGGCCAACTGCTCATCCCAGATACTGCCCCAGAATACCTCGCAGTTGTCGAAGCGCCGGGTGCGCAGCCAGCTCATCAGCCAGGGCAGGGGGGCTGACTCGATTCCCGCGTAATGTCCGTCAGTGCGGATGTGAGCTAGATGCGTTAATACGCCACCTAATCCCGAACCTAGATCGATAAATTTAAAACCCTCTCCCACGCCTCCCCCGGTGCGGGCGGGAAGCAAGTTTTCCAGCGCGATCCAGACCTTGTTGCTGGATAGATAGAGGGGAACTTGTGTCTGGTAGGTGCTCCAGTAAACCGCCAGCATGATCAAAAAAGCGGTGAGGTATAACCACGGCGGTATGCTGAGGGTGAGCATCAGTATCGAACCCGGCGCGAAGATGAGTTGAATGATCAGCCACCAGCTGGCCAGGCTGGCAAAGTAACTCAAAGCCATGGCGATCGAACCCGCCAGCAGGGCGAAGGTCAGCGGAGTTACCTCTACACCTGTTTGGCGTATGGCGGTGAAGGTGACCGCCAGTGCTGCAATTTGTAGCAGCAGGGCGATGACGGCGGGCGGAAGTCTGTTCAAGTTGTTGCCGGAGGGGAGGGCGTGATGATCGTTTAGCGAACGAGTCCGGCTTCGACTTCATCTCTTCTGGCTTTGCCAGTTAGCCGTTCTGCCAGAGTTAGGGCAAAATCCATTGCCGTGCCGGGGCCGCGTGAGGTGATCAGCTTGCCATCTTCGACGACAGCCGTCGTTTGCAATTGAACACTGGGAAACTCATCCAGACAGGTCGGGTAACAGGTCGCCCGTTTGCCAGCTAGAAGTCCGGCGGTGGCCAGCACCATGGGGGCTGCGCAAATCGCGGTGACATAGCGTCCGCGCTTGGCCATGTCTTGCGCCAGTTTCAACACGCGAGTATCGGCTTGCAGGTGGCGGGTGCCGGGCATGCCGCCGGGTAACACCAGCATATCGAAGTCGTCGTTCAGCACCGCGTCCAGCGTAGTATCCGGTTGCAGGGTGATGCCACGACTGCCTTTGAGCGCGCCTTCGCTCAAACCTGCCAGCGTGACGGTCACGCCTGCACGGCGCAGGATGTTGACCACGGTGACGGCTTCGAGCTCTTCGCTGCCTGCTGCAAACAAGACCAGTGCGGTTTTCATGCGGCTTTCCCCAGTTTATAGGCAGCGACCAGCGCGCGTTTAATTTTAGGGTGCAGATCGAGGTTGGGTATGCCCAATTCGGCCTCGGCGATCGGTTGCACCAGCGCGGCAGCTTTTGTGTTTTGCCAGTTGGCCGCTAACGCAGCCTGATCAAATTCACCATCGACCAGATAGTCGAGTGCAAACCCCTGCGGATTGCTGTAAGCGATTTCCTCTTCCTGCATGACCTCATACAGATAGGAATAAGTATCGACGCTGTGCGCTCTGGCCAGCATCACGTGGATGGATGGCATTTCGTCATGCATGCGAAACAGTTTGTCCAAATCAAGACCGATGGCGTAATGGTAATCAACCCCCTGGTAGGAAAACTCGACCGCAGCGTCTATACTGTTTTTCATCATTAAATTCTCGCGAAGCAAGACTAATCGCGGAAGTTCTGGAACTGCAACGGGAAGTCGGTGATGGTCTTCTTGATGAAGGCGATCGCCTCTTGCAGATCATCGCGATTCTTGCCGGTGACGCGCACGGTGTCGCCCTGTATGCTGGCCTGTACCTTCATCTTGCTGTCCTTGATGTGCTTGACGATTTTTTTCGCCAGCTCAATTTCGACGCCGACTTTCACTTCGCAGCTGCGCTTGACCTTGTTGCCGCTGACTTTTTCAACCTTGTCGCTGATTTCCAGACACTTGATATCTACGCCGCGTTTGGTCAGTTTGCCATTGAGAATGTCCTGAACCTGATCGAGCTGGAATTCGTTGTCGGCCCAGACGGTCAGTTTGAGTTCTGCCTGTTCTACCTTGGCATCCGAACCCTTGAAGTCGAAACGCGTGGAGACTTCTTTGTTGGTCTGCTCAACCGCATTTTTGACTTCGGTTTTTTCTACTTCTGAAACGATGTCGAATGTTGGCATGGGCTGCTCCTTAGCCGAAGCTGCAAACGTAGTTGACGACATCATCGGCTTCGATGACGAAACTGCCGTTGGCCGGAACCGAGAACTGACCGCCTTCGCCGTAGACGGTAAATTCTGTCGCATCGCCCAGTTTGACGCGGCAAGTACCGGAGGTGATTTCCATGACTTCAGGCACGCCTACATTGAAGGTGAGGGTGCTAGGCAAAATCACGCCCACGGTCTTGCGTGTACCATCGGCGAACAACACCGAGTGAGAGACGCATTTGCCGTCGAAGAATACGTTGCCCTTTTTTACTACACTGACATTATCGAATTGAGACATATTTTTCCTTTTAGCTAGGTTCAGAGGCTTTGACGCCTTTTTGGTAGGTGGAATACAAATATACAGACAGATGCAGATCGCCCAGATGATGCTCGATCAGCGGTTTGACATCACACCAGGCAAGTCCTGTGATGCCGCAGGCAAGACGGGGCAGGGCGATGCGCGTGATGCCGTCTTTTTCTATCGTAGCGCGCAGTGCATGCAAGGCATGATTGACGTGGCTCAATGTCGCAGGGCCCGGCTTGCTGCCGGGGTCATATGCCGCATCGCGCGTAAACAGGCTGAGGATACAATGCCCGTCAGGACTGGTCCAACCCCACAATCCACCGGATTTTGGGTGTTTAGTCTGGCAGTGATGACGGAATTCCTTATAAAACAATGGCATGCGTTCGCGTAGTTGCAGAGCGAGGCCGTGTTGAAAGTCATCGTTGGGCGCGACGCCCTGTACGATGACTTTCGCACTGCTCAATAAAATATCTCCGCTCAGCTCATAAATCATGACCGTGTTGCTTACTTCTGGTGCAGTTTCGCCGCGATACGCAGACGCAGCGCATTCAGTTTGATGAAGCCTGCCGCATCCTTCTGATCGTAAGCGCCCTTGTCGTCTTCAAACGTGGCGATGGTCGGATCAAACAGCGAGTCGGTCTTCGAATCACGTCCCACTACGATCACATTGCCCTTGTAGAGTTTGACGCGCACCCAACCGTTGACGGTCTTTTGCGTCGCGTCGATCAGGGTTTGCAGTGCCAGACGTTCCGGTGCCCACCAGTAACCGTTGTAGATCATCGAGGCGTAGCGCGGCATCAGATCATCCTTCAAGTGAGCGACTTCGCGATCCAGTGTGATAGATTCGATGGCGCGGTGCGCCTTCAACATAATGGTGCCGCCGGGGGTTTCGTAGCAACCGCGCGATTTCATACCGACGTAACGGTTTTCTACCAGATCCAGACGGCCGATGCCGTGACGTCCACCCAGCTCGTTCAGTTTAGCCAGTATGCTGGCCGGAGACATGGCGGTGCCGTTCAGCGCGATGATGTCGCCATTTTTGAATTCGAGATCCAGATATTCGGCTGCATCCGGTGCCGCTTCAGGAGACACGGTCCAGCGCCACATGGAGTCTTCGGCTTCGGCAGCCGGATCTTCCAGATGACGGCCTTCGTAGGAGATGTGCAGCAGGTTGGCATCCATCGAGTACGGTGAGCCGCCTTGTTTGTGCTTCATTTCGACCGGGATACCATGCGTCTCTGCATAGGCCATCAGTTTTTCGCGCGATAACAGATCCCACTCGCGCCAAGGTGCGATGACCTTGATGTTCGGGTTCAATGCGTAAGCGCCCAGTTCGAAACGCACCTGATCGTTGCCTTTGCCGGTCGCGCCGTGCGAGATGGCTTGCGCGCCTGTCATGGTCGCGATCTCGATCAGGCGCTTGGCGATCAGCGGACGTGCGATCGACGTGCCGAGCAGGTATTCGCCTTCATACACGGTATTGGCGCGGAACATCGGGAAGACGAAGTCGCGCACGAACTCTTCGCGCAGATCGTCGATGTAGATGTTTTCAGGGGTGATGCCCATCTTCAACGCTTTGGCGCGTGCCGGCTCCAGTTCTTCGCCCTGGCCGACATCGGCGGTGAAGGTGACTACTTCGCACTGGTAGGTGTCTTGCAGCCATTTCAGAATGACTGAGGTATCGAGGCCGCCGGAGTAGGCGAGGACTGCTTTTTTAATATCGCTCATATATAACCTATTGATTAATTTGAATTAATTTGCTTTTTGCTGATTTTGTTGTCGAATCTGGCTTTGTCGATGACAAAGCGTTCATGCGTACCTTGTGCGATCAAATCCACGCCGTCGTGTGCAGAAACGGCAAAGGTCAGTTTCCTGCCTTCGACCGCGATCAGTTCCACGCTGGCGGTCACGGTGAGCCCCGGTGGCGTGGCGGCTTCATGGCTGACGTTGATGTGCGTTCCCAGAGATTGCTCTGCCGGCCAGTCCAGATGCGGTTTGATGCACATGATGCACGCCCATTCCAGAAAACCCACCATGTAGCCGGTGGCGAACACTTCCGGCATCGCCAGAAATTCAGGTGACTCCGGGTAGAGTGACGGAACCGTTCTGTTGGGTGGCAAGAGATATTTGTGTTCGTATCGGATGCCCGGTATTAACGTATCTTTCATCCTACTGTAGCCTGCTCTGTATGTTAGCCAATATGCTCATAACGGTGTGGAGTCGTCATAAAGTGTTTCAGGTGCAATATCAATTTCGCCAGGCCAGATTACCGTTCCATAGGCAATTTTGGCGCGATGAAAGAGTTGTGATGAAGAAATGCGACTCCATGGGCGCATAGTCAGCAGGGGGCGCATATCAAAGCGTCTTTGCTCGCCATTTTGAAAAGCGAGTTCCAGTTGAAAGTCTGGCGTGGTTTTTACACTGACAACATCAATCAACATTTTTTCCTCACTGGAGCGGCGCAATGCGGAATGGATCTTCACCGTTAACCGCTAATTCCCAATCCACCATTAATTCTTCCTTGTGAATCTCAATCCAGGCTTGAACCATCTTCAGTTGTTTTGGTGGCAGTTCACCATCAAAGCTTTCTGCACGTGCAATCTGTTTTGGCTGCGGCTCCCGCTGCGCGGATGTTTTTGTGCCTCCGCCGAAACAGATTGCACTCATTGTGCCGCATTTCTTCTAGCCGTCTATCTTACCCAATAACAAATATTCCATCAGCGCCTTCTGCACGTGCTGTTTTGGCTGCGCCGAAATCGCCTGCTCAGAGAGTTTCATTGTCATTGAATTTTTCCCAATAACAAATACTCCATTAATGCCTTTTGAACATGCAGGCGATTTTCTGCTTCTTCCCACACCACGCTCTGCGGGCCATCCATGACGCCGGCGGAGACTTCTTCGCCGCGATGTGCGGGCAGGCAGTGCATAAATAACGCGTCTTTTGCCGCGATCGCCATCATGTCTTCATCGACTTGCCAGTCGGCGAAGTCCTTCATGCGTTCTTCATTTTCCGCTTCAAACCCCATGCTGGTCCACACATCGGTGGTGACCAGATCTGCATCTCTGGCAGCTTCCATCGGGTCGGTGAATTCTTCGTAATGCTCGTGGCCATAAAGTCCTGCGCGTTCCGGTTCGACTTCGTATTCGGGCGGGGTGGACACATGGACGTTGAAGTCGAGAATTTCTGCCGCTTGCAGCCAGGTGTTGCACATATTGTTCGAGTCGCCGATCCACGCAACCGTCTTGCCCTGTATGCTGCCGCGCTGTTCGATATAGGTGTAGATATCGGCCAGAATCTGGCAGGGGTGATATTCGTTGGTCAGGCCGTTTATCACCGGCACGCGCGAATTGGCGGCGAAACGTTCGATGATCGACTGCTCATAGGTGCGTATCATCACCAGATCCGACATGCGTGAAATGACCTGTCCTGCGTCTTCCACCGGTTCGCCGCGTCCCAGTTGTGAGTCGCGCGTGTTCAGGTAAATCGCAGAACCGCCCATTTGCTGCATGCCGGCTTCGAATGATAAACGGGTGCGCGTGCTGGCTTTTTCGAAGATCATCACCAGGGTGCGATCAGAGAGAGGCCAGTATTGCTGGTAAGACTTGTACTTCTGTTTGATGATGCGAGTGCGTTCAAACAG
>Ga0208863_1000584_pt1 | contig 32397 bp, 28 predicted proteins | sample RifOxyD3_FD_184040 | JGI IMG/M metagenome (GOLD analysis project Ga0208863, IMG submission 184040) | Soil microbial communities from Rifle, Colorado - Rifle Oxygen_injection D3 (SPAdes) | ecosystem: Environmental > Terrestrial > Deep subsurface > Rock core/Sediment | place: Rifle, Colorado...
TCGACGAAGAAAAGGCGAAGAGTCGGGCTAATTGATAAATGGGATTTATGTCAATCGGCTTCACTTTTCGCGTGGGCTGAGACCTTGGTAACCATAAATAGTATTAATTTGTAAAGGCTATGAGAGGGTGCGGAGCATCGGCACCATATGTTTGATGCAGAACCAGACCAGAATTATTAGGGCGATGGCAATCATGCCAGCCGCAATGCTGACCGCTACATCCGGCTGCTTGAAAATGTTGAACAGCGGGAGCAGAGCTGACTGCATTGAACTCATCGAAGCGGCTTCTGCGGGCGTGACGATTCCTCGATTTCCATATTTATCTCTCCTGTCTGGCCAAGTAGCGCTTGTACTATCCGGTTTTCAGGAATGTATCCTAAAGTCCCGTGATAGCCAATACTGAGGGGCCATTTGCAATTGCGATAAGAATGCTGGCCGCGCCTTGATAATACGCATTGAAAGCATGAATGGAAGGTGGGCGGACTGGAAGCCGCAGATTAGATAGTGCACTACATCAATCCAGGAGCATTATCAGAGGGACACGAACATAAAAAAACCGCTTACGTTTCCGTAAGCGGTTTTTTATTTGGCGTCCCCTAGGGGGTTCGAACCCCTGTTACCGCCGTGAAAGGGCGGGGTCCTAGGCCACTAGACGAAGGGGACTTCTTCGTACTGCCTGAGTACCTGGTGGAGCCAAGCGGGATCGAACCGCCGACCTCAACACTGCCAGTGTTGCGCTCTCCCAGCTGAGCTATGGCCCCGTTAAGGAAGGCCGCATTCTAGTGAGGCTGCCAAAAGTTGTCCAGAGCTTTTTTCAAAAATATTACGGCTGCTGTTCGAGCTTAGCCCAGCTATCCCGCAGGGTGACGGTGCGGTTGAACACCAGCCCTAGCGCCTTGGGGTCGCGGGTGAAGTAGCCCTCGCGCTCGAACTGGAAAGGGGTCTCGGGGGTGGCCTCGGCCAGGGCAGCTTCGACCAGGCAATCGGTCAGGACTTCCAGGGAGGCGGGGTTGATCAGGTAGGTGAAGTCGCTGCCGGAGACGGCATCGGGGGTGGGGTGGGTGAAGAGGCGGTCGTACAACCGCACCTCGGCCCTGACCCCGGTGGCGGCGCAGACCCAATGGATCACCCCCTTGACCTTGCGCCCCTCGGGGTTGGCGTTGAGGGTGGCGGGATCGTAGGAGCAGCGCAGTTCGATGATCTCGCCCTGCGCGTCCTTGACGACCGCTTCGCACCGGATGACGTAGGAACCGCGCAGCCGGACCTCGCCGCCCGTCACCAGTCGCTTCCATTGTTTGTTGGGGGCAACCTCGGTGAAGTCGGCCCGGTCGATGTAGATCTCGCGGCCCATGGTGACCTTGCGCATCCCCTGTGCCTCGTCCTTGGGATGGTTGGCCACCTCCAGCGCCTCGATCCGTCCCTCGGGGTAGTTCTCGATCACCAGTTTGAGCGGGCGCAATACCGCCATACGGCGAGGGGCCTGGGCGTCCAGGTCCTCGCGAATGCAGTTTTCCAGGACACTCATCTCCACCCGGTTCTCGGCCTTGGTGATGCCGATGCGGTGGCAAAAGTCGCGGATGGCCGCCGGGGTGAAGCCGCGTCGCCTGAGTCCGGCGATGGTGGGCATGCGCGGGTCGTCCCAGCCTTCCACATGGCCCTCGCTGACCAGTTGGGTCAGCTTGCGCTTGCTCATGACCGTGTATTCCAGGTTGAGTCGGGAGAACTCGATCTGGCGCGGGTGGCAGCCGATGCTGATGTTGTCCAGCACCCAATCGTAGAAGGGGCGGTGGTCCTCGAACTCCAGGGTGCAGAGGGAGTGGGTGATCCCCTCCAGGGCGTCGGAGATGGGATGGGTGTAGTCGTACATCGGATAAAGACACCAGGCCGCGCCGGTCTGGTGATGCACCACGCCATGGCGGATGCGGTAGAGCACTGGGTCGCGCAGATTGATGTTGGGCGAGGCCATGTCGATCCGGGCGCGCAGCACCCTGGCGCCGTCGGGAAACTCCCCGGCCCGCATGCGCTGAAACAGGTCCAGGTTCTCGGCGATGGGGCGGTCGCGGTAGGGGCTGTTCTTGCCCGGCTCCTTGAGGGTGCCGCGATAGTCGCGCATCCGTTCGTAGTCCAGCTCGCAGACGAAGGCCTTGCCCTTTTCGATCAGTTCGACGGCGAACTGGTACAACTGCTCGAAATAGTCGGAAGCGAAGAAGAGTCGGCCGTCCCAATCGTAGCCCAGCCAGCGGACATCCTTCTGGATCGCCTCGACGTATTCGACGTTCTCCTTCTGGGGATTGGTGTCATCGAAGCGCAGGTTGCAGAGGCCCCGGTAGTCCTCGGCGATACCGAAGTTGAGCACGATCGACTTGGCGTGGCCGATGTGCAGATAGCCGTTGGGCTCCGGCGGAAAGCGCGTGTGGATGGCGCTGTGCTTGCCGCTCGCCAGATCCTGATCGACGATCTGGCGGATGAAATTGCTGGGGGCGGATTTCTCTTCACCGCTCATGGGTTATTCCTTCGTTTCGGTCAATATTTGGACGGCTTCGTAGGATGCGGTGAGGCGCGAACCGCATCAATCGCGCCGACGCCTAAACGATGCGGTTCGCTACGCTCACCGGCATCCTACATTTTCTGAATTTGTTCAATATAACCAACGGCCTTTTCGATGCGCCGCAGGCAGGCCTCGCGGCCGATCAGGAACAGGGTCAGGTCCAGGTCCGGCGAGGGGGCACCACCGGTGACGGCTACACGGAGCGGCATACCCACCTTGCCGAAACCCACCTGCAACTCTTCGACCACCTGCTCGATGCTCTGATGGATGGCCTCGCGGCTCCAATTATCCAACTGGGCCAGCCGTTCCCGCATCTTGCGCAGGGGCCCGACCGCCGGGGCTTTCAGGGCCTTGGCCGCCGCCTTTTCGTCGTACTGGTCGAAGTCCTTATAGTAGAAGCGGCTGATGGCCGCCAGCTCCTTGAGGGTGCTGGCCCGCTCCCGCTGGGCCTCCACCACCGCCACCAGATCAGGCCCTTCGGCCGGATCTACACCCAGATCGCCCAGGTGAGAAGAGACCAGGTGGGCGACGCGCAGGGGATCGGCGCTCTTGAGGTATTGCTGGTTTATCCAGGTCAGCTTCTCGGTATTGAAGGCCGAGGGGGATTTGTTGACGGCGTCGATATCGAACAGCCGGATCATCTCATCGACGCTGAACAGCTCCTGGTCGCCGTGGGACCAGCCGAGCCGCACCAGGTAATTGAGCAGGGCCTCGGGCAGGAAGCCGTCCTCCAGGTACTGCATGACGCTCACCGCCCCGTGGCGCTTGGAGAGACGGGCGCCGTCGTCGCCCAGGATCATGGGGACATGGGCGTAGCGCGGCACGTCCCAGCCCATGGCGCGCAGCATGTTGATCTGGCGCGGGCTGTTGTTGAGGTGGTCGTCGCCACGGATCACATGGGTGATGGCCATGTCGTGGTCATCCACCACCACCGTCAGGTTGTAGGTGGGGGCGCCGTCGGTGCGGCGGATGATCAGATCGTCCAGCTCGGAATTATTGAAGGCCACCTTGCCACGGATCATGTCGTCCACCACCACAGCTCCGTCCACCGGGTTCTTGAAGCGGATCACATGGGGCTCGTCGGGGCTGATCGGCTTGTTGCGGCAGCAGCCGTCGTAGCGCGGCTTCTCCTTGTTGGCCATCTGCCGCTCGCGCAGCTCCTCCAGCCGCTCCTTGGAGCAGTTGCAGCGGTAGGCCAGCCCCTTCACCATCAGTTCGCCGATCACCTCGTTGTAGCGTTCGAAGCGGTGGGTCTGATAGAAGGGACCCTCGTCGTACTCCAGATTCAGCCAGGTCATGCCTTCCAAAATCGCATTGACCGACTCCTGGGTGGAGCGTTCCAGATCAGTATCTTCGATGCGCAGGATGAACTTGCCGCCGTGTTTGCGGGCGTAGAGCCAGGAAAAGAGCGCGGTACGGGCGCCGCCCACATGGAGATAACCGGTGGGGCTGGGGGCGAAACGGGTGCGGACGGACATTCAGTCACCTCAGACATCAAAGAGGCGGCATTTTATCACCAATCCGCCGGAAGCGGATTTGCCTGCCGGGCGTGGAATCCGGCGGGCGGGAACGGGAGATGGGGGGAGAGGCGCATCCCTGCGCCGGGGATTCCGATCGGGGACTTACTTGGCCTTGGAGACCATGAACTCGATGGCGCCCTTCAGCTCGGCGTCGTCGCAATCCATGCAGGTGCCCTTGGGGGGCATGCCCTTGGCGGTGCCGGTGACGGCGGAAGCCATCAGCGCGTCCATGCCCTTGGCGATGCGGGGTTCCCAGGCGGCCTTGTCGCCAAACTTGGGGGAACCGGCGATACCGGCTTCATGACAAACCTTGCAGGTCTTGTTATAGATTTCCTCACCAGGACGGCCAGCAGCCTGAGCCAGACCAGCGACAGCCAGCATGGTGCCGGCAACTGCAAATGCGACGGTCTTCTTCATATCGGAAACTCTCCAGAGTAGTAGTAATGGGATATCCGCCCACAGCGGGACGGGCAAGACAAATCGGCCGCCGATTCTGTCATATGTCTTTTGAAATGTGAAACCACAAATATCATTCTGGAAACCCAGAAAAACACCCCGCATCAAAAACTTGACCTCGCCTCTCCGGCGGATTAAATTGCCGCTCCTTCGGGCGCGTAGCTCAGCGGGAGAGCACTGCCTTCACACGGCAGGGGTCGCAGGTTCGAACCCTGCCGCGCCCACCAATTCCTCTACTGGCCTTGGCCAGCGTAACGTCACCTCATCGGACCATGTCCCTCAAGCAATCGTTTAGCGGCTTCGGCTGTGTCCTCGATGGGCTCAGGCTGGTGTTGCGGCCCGAGCTGCGGCACTTTGTCGCTATCCCCTTTCTCATCAATCTGCTGGTCTTTTCGGGGTTGGTCTGGCTGGGCCTGGACCAGTTCGAGGGATTCATGGACTGGATCTTGCCGCCCCAGGGCTGGCTATCCTATCTGCGTTGGCTGCTCTGGCCCCTTTTCGCCCTGGCGGCGGTCCTGATCGTCTTTTACACCTTTACCGCCTTCGCCAACCTGATCGCTGCCCCCTTCAACACCCTGCTGGCGGAAAAGGTGGAGATCCTTCTGACCGGCCGGCGGCCGCCGCAAACAGGCCCCCTGTGGAAGGACGTCCTGCCATCGGTGTTTTCCGAACTTCGGAAGATGCTCTATTTCCTGTTACGCGCCATCCCGCTGCTGATCCTCTTCCTGATTCCGGGGATCAACCTGGCCGCGCCTTTTCTCTGGCTGCTGTTCAACGCCTGGTTTCTGGCCCTGGAGTACGGGGATTATCCCATGGGTAATCACGGCATCCGTTTCGGCGACCAGCTCCTCCGGCTCAAGACCAGGCGCCTAGCTTCCCTTGGCTTCGGCGGGGGCGTTACCCTGCTGATGCTGATCCCTTTGCTCAATTTCCTCGCCATGCCCGCCGCCGTGGCGGGCGCCACCCTGTTCTGGATCAAATCGAGGACAGGGAGTTGAAGGGTCCATAACCGGTGCATCCCTGCACCATTTCTCATCTTCCGGGATGGCTCGCCTCGCCCCATGATCGTTTGCGTGAAATGGATTGAGGGCTTTATTCCTGGTGGACCCTGGCGTGGAGGGAACGGAGGCTGGCGAGATTGACATGGCCCTCGGCCGGGGCCGGGCCGGAGAGCGTCCGGCAGGGACTGCCGGGTTCGCCCAGTTGATCCAGGACCAGGGCGGCGCCATCGAAATCCTGGCCCTGGGTATAGCCGTTGACCGTCACCAGAATGTCACGGATGCCGGCGTCAAAGGCCGAGCGCACCCCGTTGTCCGAGTCCTCGAAGGCCATGCAGGCGGCGGGCGGCACCCCCATCCGCTCCATGGCCCAGCGATAGATATCCGGGGCCGGTTTCTTGGCCGGCACGATATCGCCTGCGGCGATCAGCTCGAACCAGCCACGGGCCTCGGGACCGAGGCAACTGTCGAGCAGGGCGGTGACGTTCAAGGGCGTGGTAGTGGTGGCGATAGCCAGCCGGAGCCCCGCCGCGCGGGCCTCCCGCAACAGCCGCTCGACGCCGGGGCGGAGCGGTATCGCCCCCTCCTCCAGCAGGCGGGCGTACTGGGTGGTCTTCGCCTTATGCAGCCCGGCGATAAAGGCATCCAGATCGGCCGGTCGCCGGAAGCTGGCATTGAATTTATCCAAAAAGTAACGGATACGTTCCTTGCCCCCGGTGACCCGCAGCAGTTCCCCGTACAACGGCTCCGTCCAATCCCAGTCCAGCCCCGCCTCCCGGAATGCCCGATTGAAGGCGGCCCGGTGACCGTCGCGCTCCGTATCGGCCAAGGTGCCGTCCACGTCGAACAAAAGCACTTCCAAATCCACAGCGTCCCCTCCCCGAAATTGATTGAGAGGGAGATTACCCCAAGGCCGGATGGGATTCACCAAGCGATCTTGGGGGAAAGGAAAAGGCGCCTCGTTCCTTGCCCCACCCCTAACCTTCTGGTATAGATACTGCGTTTTTTCACCCCCAGAGGGAGACTCAATGACTGACAAACAGGCAACCGGCCCGTTCAACTTCGAGCCCTACCAGGAGAAGGCAGGCGAGGAGTACATGAACCCCGCCCAGGAAGACCACTTCCGCACCATCCTGCTGGCCTGGAAACAGGAGCTGATGGAAGAGGTGGACAAGACGGTGGACCATATGAAGGACGACGCCGCCAACTTCCCCGATCCCAACGACCGGGCCACCCAGGAATCCGAGTTCAGTCTGGAGCTGCGCGCCCGCGACCGCGAGCGCAAGCTGCTGAAGAAGATCGACGAAATCCTCAAGAAGCTGGACGAACACGAATACGGCTTCTGTGACTCCTGCGGCATCGAGATCGGCCTGCGCCGACTGGAGGCCCGCCCCACCGCCACCCTCTGCATCGACTGCAAGACCCTGGACGAGATCCGGGAAAAACAGCGGGCCTGATCCCGCGACTGAGAGGCTGTGAAACTATCCCCCGCCTACTGCGAACGGCCCTGAATGCGGTGGGCTGCGTTGCGAAGACCACAATATCTGGTCATGTAGTCTTGCTACACTCCCAGATATTGTGGCCCTCGCGCCTTGCCCACCACACCCAGTGCCGCCCTCGCTACGGCGGGGGATAGTGTCACAGCCTCTGACCGGGCCGGCGATCCGCCGGCCCTATGACCCTCGATGAACAGCCTCGGCTACCGGGGGCGCTTCGCCCCTTCCCCCACCGGCAAACTCCATTTCGGTTCACTCGTGGCCGCCGTGGCCAGCTATCTGGACGCCCGCGCCTTGGGCGGCGAATGGCTGGTGCGCATCGAGAACATCGACCCGCCCAGGGAGATTCCGGGCTCGGCGGATTTGATACTGTCCACGCTGGAGGCGTTCGGGTTTGAGTGGGATGGCGAGGTCCTTTATCAATCGGACCGCTTCGAACATTACCGCGAGGTTGCCGGTCAGTTGCGCCGGGAAGGAATGGCCTACCCCTGTGCCTGCTCGCGCAAGGAGATCGGCGCCGTCGCACCTCTTGGGCATGATGGCTACATCTACCCTGGCACCTGCCGCAACGGGCTCCCGCCCGGACGGGAAGGTCTTGCCCTACGCCTGCTCACCCACGACCGGCCCATCGGGTTCGAGGACCGGATTCAGGGTCCCATCACCCAATCCGTCGCATCGGAATCCGGCGACTTCGTCATCCTGCGTGCGGATGGTTGGTTTGCCTACCAACTGGCCGTGGTGGTGGACGATCAGGACCAGGGCATCACCCAGATCCTGCGCGGGTGCGACCTGCTCCACTCCACCCCCCGCCAGATCCACCTGCAACGGTTGCTCGGCTTCGCCACGCCGGTCTATGCCCATGTCCCGGTGGTGCTGGACGGCTCTGGCAAGAAATTGAGCAAGCAGGACCTCGCCCACCCCATCGACCCCGACAATCCCCTGCCTGCCCTCGGCATGGCGCTGGGGTTTCTCAATCAGGAACAACCGCCGCCGGACCTGGATAAGCTTGAGGATTGGTGGGCCTGGGCCGTCCGCCATTGGCAGATCGGCAGGGTTCCAAAGGGCGAAGCGCTCCGGTTTCCCTGAAGCCGGAGCCCCTCAACTCCCCGCAGACCAGTCCACCACCCCGGTGTAGGCCGTCACCAGGACTACCACGCCGAAGGCAATGCGGTACCAGGCGAAGGGGGTGAAGTCGTGGTGGCTGATATAGCGCAGCAGCCAGCGCACACAGAAGAAGGCCGAAACGAAGGAGGCAATCGAGCCCACGGCGAAGACGCCGATATCGTCGAAACTGAGCGCCTCATGATGCTTGTAGACATCGTAAAAGGTGGCCGCGAACAGAGTGGGAATGGCCAGGAAGAAGGAAAACTCGGCGGCCGTGCGCCGTTCCAGGCCGACGAAGAGCCCGCCGATAATGGTTGCGCCCGAACGGGAAGTACCCGGAATCATGGCCAGGGCCTGGGCGAAGCCCACCTTCAGGGCGTCCTGCCAGGTCATCTCGTCCACGCTGAACACCCGCACCTGATGCTCGCGCCGTTCCGCCCAGAGGATCAACAGGCCACCGATGATGAAGGCGGCTGCGACGGTAATCGGGTTGAACAGATAGATTTTGATCGCCCCGGCGAACATCAGGCCCAGGATGGCGGACGGCAGGAAGGCGACGATCAGATTGAAGGCGAATTTTTGCGCGCCCGGTTCCGAAGGCAACCCCGCGACCACCTGCCAGATTTTGGCCCGGTACTCCCAAACCACCGCCAGGATGGCCGCCAACTGGATCACAATCTCGAACACCTTACCTCGCTCGTCGTTGAAGTTCAGCAGATCACCCGCAATGATCAGATGGCCGGTGCTGGAGACGGGCAGAAACTCGGTCAATCCCTCGACAACGCCCAGAATCAGGGCCTTGAGCAACAGCAATAAATCCATGGGGAGGCTCGCGTGGTGGCTGGAGTGGGGCCGGGATTATAGCCCGGCTCCAACAGGCCGGAACAATCAAATCGCCGGGGCGCAGAGTTATACGCTGCCGAGGACCTCATCCCTCCAGGTCGGCGCGCCGTTTCAGATACTCGTCCCGGTCGATCTCGCCGCGGGCATAACGCGCTTCCAGGATTTCCAGGGCGCCCTTTCCGGATTTCCCGTCAGGGGCACGGATCAGAAAGCGGATAAGCAGAACAACCAGGATGATCGGGATGGCCCAGACCAGCACCATCCCCAACCCCATACCGACATGTTCATATCCGTACATAACTCACCTCTCGCTGTTTGAGCCTGTTGCACAGATCCCCCGGCGGGCCGTACCGCCCGCCGTGGGAGCCATCACTTGGCCGGTTTTCCCGGACCGCCCTGGGGCTTGCCCATGTTCATCTCCATCATCGACTGCATCATGTCCATGCGCTTTTCCATCATCTCCATGCGCTTGGCCATCATGTCGTCGCGGTCCGCCATGCCGCCCGGCTTGCCCTGACCCATCATGCCGCCCTGCATCATGCCGGAGCCCATCATGCCCATGCCGCCCTTCTGGCCGTCCGTGGGGCCGGCGTGGTCCATCTCCTTCATCATGGACTCCATCTGATTCATACCCTCTTCCATCAGTTGCATGCGCTTGGCGGGGTCTTGGGTACGGCGTATCTCCAGCATGCGCTCGCGCAAGGACTGCATGCCGCCCTGGGGCGTAGCCTCCGGCGATGCGGCCGTGGCGGGATGATGACCTTCGTGCTCGTCCTTGGCGGCATCGGCTGCCATCAAGGTGGCGGGCATGGCCAGAGCAGCGGCCAGGCTGAGCAACAAAGCGTTGCGTTTTATCGTATTCATAAACTTCTCCTGTCGATCTATATGAAGGGCGAAGCCGCCTAAGCGGCCGCCATGGGACCTGTTTACCCTCATCGCGCCAGAGCATGCGGATTGCGATCACCGGGCTTCACTTTATTCAGGTCGATTTCAGTATGGCCAGGCTTCCGCACACCAAGCTGACACGCGGATTACATTTGCGTCATTCAGAGTGCTTTCGCTCATTCCGGTGAAGTGGAGGTAAAAGGGGTAGAAGAGCCAGTTCCCCCATGGCGGCATGCAACCATGCGGGAACCGGCCCCCTGTTCCGGGACTAGATCATATAGGCCTTGGCCTCTTCGCCCGGATTGGGCAGTCCGGCGATGCGCCAGGCTTCGCGGCAACCGCCGAAGAGCCTCTGGACCGCGTGGCGGTCCAGGTGCTGGGTACGGCAGACCTGGGACATGGGCGGTACGCTGGCGTAGGACTGATGATGTTCCCGCAGGTAATGGATGACCGCCCAATGGTCCGGCCCCAGGGGGCCGATACCGTCCAGATCGGCCATGTCGCGAGCGATTCGGCGGTTCCATGACGTTGAGTCCAGCAGAAAGCCGTCCTCGTCGCACGGCGGGGGTACAGGTCTCCCCTGGCCGCTTGTGCTGTTGAAGTGTTCTCTTTTCATACTGAAACCTCGCTAAAAAACCGTAGGCCGCCCTTCAGGGCGGCTTGCCGGGCTGAAGCCCGGCCTACAGGACTGTCAGATGCCGGCGGACTTTAACGTCCAGCCCACGCCGCCGATCCCGGCCTCCGGATGGCGTCGTGTCACCAAGGCAATAGACTCGCCGACGCGGTCCAGGGGCGCATCCACCATCAACACCACCTCGCCATGAAGCAGCGGCGTCTTCATCTCGCTGAGATGGGCGTGGGGGATGACGATGGCGAACCGTGCCTCCAGCAGGAACACCATCACGGCCAGAACCAGACTGATCTGCGCGCCCAGGACCGAGCCGGCGATCATGAAATAGAGGAAACCGAGGGCCAGGAGCCCGAACAGGGCCATGCCGCCCATCCAGAACAGGCGATCCCAGAACCATACCCGGTCCCGTTTCTGGGCATCGGTGGCCTGGGGCAGACCCCTTATATCGACACCCTCGCGGGCGAGGACATGCATCCGGTCCCTGCCGATACCGTTCTCCTCCAGCTCGGCCACAGCCCTTCGGGCCTGCTCCGGTGCGGGAAACATGAAATAGACTCTTCTCCACATGACATTCTCCTTTCGGCAACTTCTTGCTGAAAGCATGGGCGAAGGGCGATTTCTATCAACGGGCAATAACTGATGGAATTAGTCGGCCTCTCAGCGCCCGGCCGCGCTGGAAAGCTCCCACATGGGCAGGAAGATGCCCAGGGCCAGCATGAGGACCAGGACGCCGAGGGTGATGATGATGACGGGTTCGATGGTATCGCTCAGGCGTTTGAGGTCGTAACTGACCTCGCGTTCGTAGTGTTCCGCCGTCTCCATCAGCAGGTCGTCGAGGGCGCCGGTCTCTTCACCGATGGCGATCATTTGCAGCACCAGGGGGGTGAAGAGGCCGGTGGCGGTCGCGGTGCGGAAGACGCTCTCGCCCCGTTCGATGCCATCGCGCATGTTGAGAATACGAGCACCGACGAAACCGTTATCGACCACGTTGGAGATAGTGGTCAGGGACTGCACCAACGGCACACCGGCGCGGATGGAGATGGAGAAGGAGCGGCAGAAGCGCCCCAGGACGGCGCGTTGAATGATGCCACCGGCCAGCGGCAGCCGCAGCTTCCATTTCGACCAGAGGTAGTCACCCTGCTCGGTGTGGGTCCAGAACCTGATCCCCAGCGCCGCTGCGATCACAACAATGGCAAGCTCGCGCCACCAGGCGACAAAGAAGGCGGAAAAGGCCATCAGCAACTGGGTGTAGAGCGGCAGCTCGGCGTTGAACTTGGCGAAGGCGGAGGCGAACTGGGGGATGACCTTGATGTTGAGGATGACCACCGCCACCAGGATGACGGCCAGGACAGTCATGGGATAGCGCAGGGCCTGGACCACATGGTCTCGGGTGGTCTTTTCCATCTCCAGGTAGGCGGCCAGTTGCAGAAAGGCCTCGTCCAGCCGGCCGGTGTTCTCCCCCACGCGCACGATGCTGATGAAGAGCGGGGAGAAGAGCCGGGGATGCCGGGCGAGGGCCGAACCCAGATCGATACCGCTCTGCAAGTCGGTCATGACCTGTTGCAACGCCTCCTTCAACAGGGGATTGCGCGTGGTCTGGATCAGACTGGTAAGGCCCTTGAGGATGGGCACGCCCGACCGCAGCAGGGTATGGAACTGGCGCGCCAGCATGATCAGCTCGTCGAGGGAAACCCCGCGCAGATAGGTCCGCCAGCGAGGACTTTCGGACTTCTCCTTCTCTTCTTCAATCCGCTGGATTTCGATGGGAGTGATGCCGCTGTTGAAGAGCTGCTCCGCCACCTGATCCTCGTTCTCGGCCTCCAGGCGTCCCCGCATGGCCTCGCCCTGGCGGCTCCTTCCCTTGTATTGGAATTGCGGCATATTGCTTCGGCCTCTTAGATTTCGGGTTGAGTCACCGTAAAATTCCGTACACCCGCTGCCGCAGTGTATGTTACCCAGCAAGCCTGTTGGGAATAGCAATGTCGCTCTTCAATAATGAGTTTACAATCTAAAAACCTCTTTTCAACCGCAAAGTACGCAAAGAACGCTAAGGAAAACAGTCTGGTACATTTGTCTGTGCTCCCACCTTCCTGGTATGGGGCGGAATCTGGACAAGCCAATGAATTCCTTTGCGTTTCTTGGCGTTCTTTGCGGTTATAACGAGTTAAAGGGGCATGGTCATGGGAAGTTGTTGCGAAGACAAGCATTGCACCCTGAGTGCCTTACGCGATCGCCAGGGGCGGACGCTGAGGATCGTCCTGGCCATCAATGTCGTGATCTTCCTGTTCGAGTACGTTGCCGGCCTGCTGGCGCATTCAACCTCGCTCCAGGCCGATTCCCTGGATGGCCTGGGTGATGCCCTGGTTTACGGCTTCAGCCTGTATGTGCTGTTCAAAAGCGAGAGATGGCGCTCTGGGGCGGCCTTGCTGAAAGGGCTGATCATGCTGGGTTTCGGCCTTGCCGTGACGGCGGCCCTGATCGGGAAACTCCTGCTGCCAGTCGTACCCCTGGCCGAAACCATGGGCGTCGCGGGTGTTCTGGTGCTGATCGCCAACCTGGCTTGCCTCTACCTGCTTACTCGACACCGGAATGACGACCTCAACATGGAGTCGGTGTGGCTGTGTTCGCGCAACGATATCATCGCCAACGTCGGAGTGTTGGGCGCCGCAGCCGCCGTGGCGGCTACCGGCACCCAGTGGCCCGATATTCTGGTCGGCGCCGTTATCGCTTTCATCTTCCTTCGTTCCGCCATTCTGGTGCTGGGCAAATCCTTGCGCCAGTTACGGGCGATTCCCGCCGAGGGGGCAATATCGTGAAACCTGTGCCGGGTTCCTACCGGTCATCGGCGCCGGGGCCGGGGTCTGCCTCCTGGCCTTGGGGGGATTGGGCGTCCGGCGCCGGGGCTTCTTCGAGGGGCAGGTCGGCCTTGGGGTCGGGGTTCTGTTGATAGAGCCTTCCGTACAGCCGCCGTTCGAACTGCTCGATGGTTTTCTTGCCGCTGTCCGCCTTGGTGGGGAAGTAGTTGGTCACGAATTGGGTGACCAGCAGCCGGTCGCCTTTGGCGGTGGTGAGGATGCCGGCCAGGTTTTTGGTGCCGTAGAGGGTGCCGGACTTGGAGGTCAGCTTCCCCTTGAGGGGCGGTTTGGTGAAGCCGCGATGGTAGAGGAGGGTGCCGCTCTCGCCGGCGACGGGGAACAGGGCGAGGAGCCCCAGTTCCTTGTCGTTCAGGCCGATGTAGCGGATCACCTCGGTGAGCTGGCGCGCGCTGATGCGGTTGTCACGCGAGAGGCCGGAGCCGTCTTTCAGGATGGCCCGCGATAGGTCGATCCCGGCCTTTTCCTTGAGGACCGCCTTCGCGGCGGCGGTGGCGTTGGCGAAGGAGCCGGGCTGATTGTAGTAGTGCCCGCCCAGGGTCTTGAAGAGGTTGTCGGCGATGAGATTGTCGGACCGCTTCAGCATCTGGTCCATCAGATCCGGCAGGGGGGCGGAGAGGTGGGTCGCGATGGTCTTGGCCTCGCCGCCCTCGGGCTTGCCGATCTTGATCTCGCCGCCCGGCTTGATGCCGAGCTGCTTCAGTTGCTTCTCCAGCACCTCCTTGGCGAACTGGGCCGGGTTCTGCACGGCGAGTTTCAGGGGCAGGGGCTCCTTGCGTTTACCGAGACAGCCGGAGAGGAGGTATTCGTTGTTGGGGGAGGGGATCAGTTCCAGGTAGCAACGGGTGGCCTTGATCTGTTCGATAGTGACGATCGGGGCGGTGGTCTTGACGCGGATGGGCTGGTCCACGGGGACGTTGACGCGGGTCGGCTTGCCCGGCTCGGCATCGCTGTAGATGGCGCCCCAGACGCAGTTCCGGTCCAGGGTGATGGCTGCGTTGGGGGCGCTGTAGCAGGAGCCCATGTTGTCCCAGGGGAGGCCCTGGGCGTGCTCGACGCCGGTGAAGGCGCTGTCGTCCAGCCAGAGGTTATGGAAGGGCTGCGCCCCCGGCTGCTGCTTGTATTGGGTCAGGAGCTTTTGCAGGTCCTCGCGGGTCAGGGTGGGATCGCCGCTGAAGCGGATCACCAGGTCCTCGCCGGTCCGCTCCAGGGTGGTGGCGAAGCGGAAGTCCTTCGGCAGGATGAGCCTTGCCGCTAGGGCGGTGATGACCTTTTGGGTGCTGGCGGGGGGCAGCAGCAGTCCGCTGTCGTGCTCGTAGACAGGCTCGGCCTTCTCGGCCAAGGGCTGGACCAGGACCGCGTACTGGCTGCCATCCGGCAAGAGCCCGTCCAGATCAAGGGGCGCGGCCAGGGCAGGGCCGGAAGCCAGGCACAATAGCGCCATGCCGGCACGGATCTTGGTGAATGCCTCAAATCGCCCTGCTGTTCGGTTAACCATGGGTTTTTCCCGAGAAGAAATCGGGGGACTATACGCATGAGGGCAGGGCCATCGCAACCGGGGGGCGAACTTGCCGGTCAGGCAGGGCCACAAGGCCCCCGAGTTCGCGGCAGTCGAATTGAAGCAACATCGCCTTCCTTACAAAGCGAGTCGCCATCCTTGACCTGTTCTTGGTATATGGGTACGTTGTCGGATTCTGAATTTTGACTTTGACTTTTCAGCCGATCCCAGGGGGAGGTAATACGTGGAGTTGAGTGGAGCCGAGATCCTCGTTCAATGTCTGTTGGACGAAGGTGTCGAGTATGTTTTCGGTTACCCCGGCGGGTCCGTGTTGCACATCTACGACGCCCTGTTCCAGCAGGATAAGGTGCGTCATATTCTGGTACGCCACGAGCAGGGCGCGGTCCATGCTGCCGATGGCTATGCCCGCGCGACGGGCCGTCCTGGCGTCGCCCTGGTGACCTCCGGTCCCGGCGCGACCAATGCCGTCACCGGCATCGCGACCGCCTATATGGACTCGATCCCCATGGTCGTGCTGACCGGGCAGGTACCGACCCCCTTCATCGGCAGCGACGCCTTCCAGGAAGTGGACACCGTGGGCATCACCCGTCCCTGCGTGAAGCACAACTTCCTGGTCAGCCGGGTCGAGGATCTGGCGGTGACCATCAAGAAGGCCTTCTACATCGCCACCACGGGCCGGCCGGGTCCGGTTGTGGTCGATGTCCCCAAGGACGTGACCGATCCCAACATCAAGATCCCCTACTTCTACCCGAAAAAGGTCGAGATGCGGTCTTACAACCCGGTCACCAAGGGGCATCCGGGACAGATCAAGCGGGCGGTGGACCTGTTGCTTCAAGCCCAGCGGCCGGTCATCTATTCCGGCGGCGGTGTCGTCATTGGCGAGGGCTCGGAATCCTTGCGGAAACTGGTGCATGAGACCGGTTTCCCCATCACCAGTACTCTCATGGGGCTGGGCGCCTTTCCGGGCCGGGACAGGCAGTTTCTGGGGATGCTGGGGATGCACGGCACCTACGAGGCCAACATGGCCATGCACGAGACTGACGTGCTGCTGGCCGTGGGCGCCCGCTTCGACGACCGCGTCACCGGCAAGATCGCCCACTTCTGCCCCAACGCCAAGATCGTTCATATCGACATCGACCCGGCCTCCATCTCCAAGAACGTGAAGGTGGATGTGCCCATCGTCGGGCCTGTCCGGCAGGTTCTTCAGGACATGGTCAAGGTGATTCAGGAGCGGAAGCAGGAGATCAACCGCCCGGCGATCGAGCAGTGGTGGCAGCAGATTGAAAAGTGGCGCGGGATCGACTGTCTGAGTTATGAACAGAGCGACGAGGTGATCAAGCCCCAGTTCGCGGTCCAGACCCTGCATAAGGTGACCCAGGGGGAGATCATCCTGACCTCGGACGTGGGTCAGCACCAGATGTTCGCGGCCCAGTTCTTTCCCTTCGACAAGCCGCGCCGCTGGATCAATTCGGGTGGCCTGGGCACCATGGGCTTCGGCCTGCCTGCCGCCATGGGCGTCAAGATGGCCTTTCCCGAGATTGACGTGGCTGTGGTTACGGGCGAGGCCAGCATCCAGATGTGCATCCAGGAGCTGGCCACCTGCAAACAGCATGACCTGCCGCTCAAGATCATCCTGCTCAACAACGGCTACATGGGCATGGTGCGCCAGTGGCAGGAGTTCTTCTACGACGGCCGCTACTCCCACTCCTATGTGGACTCGCTACCCGATTTCGTCAAGCTGGCGGAGAGCTTCGGCCATGTGGGTATGAAGGTCACCCGCCCCGGCGACCTGGAAGCGGCCTACCGCGAGGCGTTCGCCATGAAGGACCGGCTGGTGTTCCTGGATGTGATCATCGATCCCTCCGAGAATGTCTATCCGATGATCGAGGCAGGCAAGGGGCATCACGAGATGTACCTGCCGCCCCATCTGTCCTCTGAAAGGGAGCTGGCCTGATGCGACACATCATCTCCATACTGATCGAAAACGAATCCGGCGCCCTGTCGCGCGTGGCCGGCCTCTTCTCCGCGCGCGGCTACAACATTGAATCCCTGACCGTGGCGCCCACCCAGGATGGGACCCTCTCCCGCATGACCCTGGTGACCAGCGGCAGCGAGGCCATCATCGAGCAGATCACCAAGCAGCTCAACAAGCTGGTGGACGTGGTCAAGCTGGTGGACCTCTCCGAAGGCCCCCACCTGGAACGGGAGCTGATGCTGATCAAGGTGCGGGCGGAAAAGGAGGACCGCGAGGAGATCAAGCGCCTGGCCGACATCTTCCGCGGCAGCATCATCGACGTGACCGATGCCAGCTATATCATCGAGATGACCGGCGCCAGCGACAAGCTCGACGCCTTCGTCCAGGTATTGAAGGCGGAATCGATCGTCGAGGTGGTGCGTACCGGACCCTGCGGCATTGCCCGCGGGGAGAAGGGGTTGGTTCTGTAATTCTGTAGAGGCTTGAGGCCTGAGACTGGAGGCGGTGAGGAATCCTCCCGCGTCCCAAGTCTCCAGTCTCAGGCCTCAAGCCTAAATTTATTATTCCGAAGGATTTCTCAATGGCCATCAACATCTACTATGACAAAGACTGCGACCTCTCCCTCATCAAGAGCAAAAAGGTCGTCATCGTCGGCTACGGCTCCCAGGGCCACGCCCACGCCAACAACCTCAAGGATTCCGGCGTCGATGTCACCGTCGCCCTGCGCGAGGGTTCCGCCTCCGCCGTCAAGGCCCAGGCTGCCGGTCTGACCGTCAAGTCCGTGGAAGAGGCGGTCAAGGGCGCCGATCTGGTCATGGTCCTGACCCCAGACGAGTTCCAGTCCGTACTCTACCGCCAGCAGCTCCTCCCCAATCTCAAACAGGGTGCGACACTTGCGTTTGCTCATGGTTTCGCCATCCACTATAACCAGGTTGTCCCGCGCGAAGACCTGGACGTGATCATGATCGCCCCCAAGGCCCCCGGTCACACTGTCCGTAGCGAATTCGTGTGCGGCGGCGGCATCCCCGACCTGATCGCCATCCACCAGGACGCCAGCGGCAACGCCAAGGCCCTGGCCCTCTCCTACGCCTCCGCCATCGGCGGCGGCCGCACCGGCATCATCGAGACTAGCTTCAAGGACGAGACCGAGACCGACCTCTTCGGCGAACAGGCCGTGCTTTGCGGCGGCTGCGTGGAACTGGTCAAGGCCGGCTTCGAGACCCTGGTGGACGCCGGCTACGCCCCCGAGATGGCCTACTTCGAGTGCCTGCACGAGCTGAAGCTGATCGTCGATCTCATGTACGAAGGCGGCATCGCCAACATGAACTACTCCATCTCCAACAACGCGGAGTATGGGGAATACGTCACCGGTCCCCGCGTCATCAACGACGAGTCGCGCAAGGCCATGAAACAGGCCCTGCGCAACATCCAGACCGGCGAATACGCCAAGCAGTTCGTCGCCGAGGGACAGTTGAACTACCCCTCCATGACCGCCTACCGCCGCCTCAACGCCGCCCACCCCATCGAGCAGACCGGCGAGCGCCTGCGCGCCATGATGCCCTGGATCAAGAAGATCGTGGACAAGACCAAGAACTGATCGGGGTTCGCTCCGGGACAAAGGCCGCCGGCTGCAAAGCCCGCGGCCTTTTTCGTACCGTTGTGTTATAAGTCTCGCCCCCAGTTGCAATGACCCATGAAAACAGGAGTGAGGGGGGCGATGGTTTTCTGGGGCTGTCTTTGAGCTTTCTCAAAATTGCCGAAAAATCCATCCGTGCTGTACACTGTGCCGGATTAATGGCTTTGCCGGATTTATGGCGTTTCTTGCCAGGGAGGCTCTGATTGAAATCAGGGCCTTTCTTTATGTAAAACGCTAATATTCGCATCTTGGGTATATTAGCGTTTTCATATTTTCAACAGGGGGAGGTCTCCCTGTGGATTATCGTTTCAAATAACAAATTAGTTTGGAGTTTAGAATGGCGGTTGAACGCACCATTTCCATCATCAAGCCCGATGCCGTGGCCAAGAATGTCATCGGCGACATCTACAATCGTTTTGAAAGGGCAGGTCTGCGCGTCGTCGCCGCCAGGATGATGCACCTGTCGCAGGAACAGGCCGGCGCCTTTTACGCCGTCCACAAGGAGCGCCCCTTCTACAAGGACCTGGTCGAATTTATGACCTCCGGCCCCGTCATGGTGCAGGTGTTGGAAGGCGAGGATGCCGTTGCCAAGAACCGCGAGCTGATGGGCGCCACCAACCCGCAGCAGGCCGCCGCCGGCACCATTCGCGCCGATCACGCCAAGACCGTGGACGAGAACGCGGTGCATGGTTCCGATGGTCCCGACACCGCCAAGGCCGAGATCGCCTTCTTCTTCCCGGAAGGCGTCTGCGAGCGCACCCGTTGAGCCATTGATGGGGACGGCGCAAAAAACCAATCTGCTGGAACTGGACCGGAAGGCCATGGAGGCCTTCTTCCAGTCCATTGGACAGAAGGCCTTCCATGGACGGAATGTATTGAAATGGATTCACAAGCACGGCGTCACCGATTTCGATGCCATGACCGACCTCAGCAAGAATTTGCGCCAATTGCTGGAGACGGTCGCCGAGGTGCGGGTCCCGGAGGTGGTCTTCGACAAGCCCTCCCTGGACGGCACCCATAAATACGTGCTGGAGGTGGATAGCCACAACCGCATCGAGGCTGTCCACATCCCCGACGACAACCGCAACACCCTCTGCGTCTCCTCGCAGGTGGGGTGCGCCCTGGAGTGCAGTTTCTGCTCCACCGCTCGGCAGGGCTTCAATCGCAATCTATCGGTCGCCGAGATCATCGGCCAGCTCTGGACGCCGGTCCATCGTCTCGGCAAGCCGGTGAGCAACGTGGTGATGATGGGCATGGGCGAACCCCTGGCCAATCTGGAGAACGTGGTGGGCGCCCTGAATATCATGCAGGACACCCTCTGCTACAGCCTCTCCAAGCACAAGCTCACTATCAGTACCTCGGGCATAGTTCCCGCCCTGCGTCGGTTGCGGGAGCTGAGCGATGTCTGCCTGGCGGTCTCCCTCCATGCCCCGAACAACGAGCTGCGCAACGAGCTGGTGCCGATCAACCGCAAATATCCCCTGGAAGAACTGATCCCCGCCTGCAAGGCGTTCATCGAGGGCGACAAGCGCCGCAAGGTGACCTGGGAGTACGTGATGCTGGACGGGGTCAACGACAGCGATGCCCATGCCCGGCAGTTGATCCGGCTGCTGGAGGGCGTACCCTCCAAGTTGAATCTGATCCCCTTCAATCCCTTTCCCGGCTCTTCCTACCGGACCTCCCCGCCGGAGCGGGTCGAGCGCTTCCGGCAGATCACGATGAAGTCGGGCATCATCTCCATCACCCGCAAGACAAGGGGCGACGACATCGACGCCGCCTGCGGCCAGTTGGTGGGCAGGGTGAAGGACAAGAGCCGCCGCCTGCCCCCGGCCCAACAAGCCATGGAGTCACAAGGTTCCGCCATATGAGACTTTTCAAGCTCCTCGCCCTGATTCTGGTTCTTTCTCAAACCCTGGGATGCAACCCCAATATGGTCCGGGAGGCCGATGACGCCACCGGAGAGGCGGGGAGCATAAAGGCCAAGGAGGACGGCAAGGGGGAGCTTTATACCAACCTGGCAATGGAATACATGCGCCAGGGCCAGCTCGATATCGCCTTGCAAAAGATCAAGAAAGGGGTCGAGGTCGATCCGAGAAATTCCAATGCCCACAATGTCATGGGGCTGATTTACCAGCGGCTGGGCCAAATGGATCTGGCTGAGGATCATATGAAGCGCGCCGTCAGCCTCGACCGGCATAACTTTTATGCCTTGAACGCCTACGGCAGTTTTCTCTGTGGCCTCAAGCGTTACGGTGAGGCCTACGGCCATTTCGATAACGCCGTCAAGAATCCCCTGAATCGCTATAAGGAAATCGCGCTGACCAATGCCGGGGTCTGCGCCTACGAGGAGGGTAAGCGCGAACAGGCCGAGAACTACCTGCGGGAGGCCCTCGCGGCCAACGGCAGGCATCCCCCGGCCCTGGCGCAAATGGCAGAGATCAGTTACGACACGGGTGACTTCATGTCTGCCCGCACCTACCTGCAACGTTTTCTGCAAGTGGGCAAACATACCGCCAAGACGCTGTGGGTGGGGATTCGCACCGAAAGGAAATTGGGAGACCGGGACACGGAGGCCAGCTATCGGATGCTCCTGAGAAACAATTACCCCGATTCCAAAGAATTCCGCTTAATGCGGGAATTGGAGCAACAAAGTGGATAACACCGACGACTCTCTTTCGAATGCCGCGCCCCGTGGCGGCCCTGGCGCTCGCCTCCGGGCAGCGCGTTTGCGCCGTGGCCAGGAGGTTGGCTGGGCCGCCGGCCAGCTTCATGTGAAGTCCAAGGTGGTCGAGGCCATCGAGGCCGATGACTTCGATCTGTTGCCTGCCCCCGTCTTCGTCAAGGGCTATTTGCGCAACTACGCCCAGCTCCTCGGGGAATCTGTGGACGATGTCCTTACGGAGTACCGCCGAGCCGGGGGGGACCGGCAGTCATCCCCTGCGGTCAAGCAGGTGGCGTTCGAGAGCGGTGACCACGTCAGCTCCGGCGATTTACCCATCAAGCTGATCAGCTTGGGGGTTGTATTGATGACCCTGGGGCTGTTTCTGGTCTGGGGTGTCAGCCAGATCGAGTGGTCCAGGGTGCGCCTCCCGGACGGGATGACACAGCGGTTCGAGCATTGGGTGACCTCGATCCCGCTCTTTGGGGAGGGTCCGAATGAGACTGTTCCCGGCGGGTTGGCGGCCCCGCAGGTAGATGAAGCAGAGCCGAAAATGGACGAGACGGCGCCGAGCCCAGTGACGGAACAGAAGGTCACGACGGAAGCTGTGGATGCTGCTCCGGCGGGAAATGCGCTATCCCAACTGCCGGAGGCCGTCCTGCGGCAGGCCCCCGAGCCGCACCAGGGGGTGCCTGAGCACCCCTTGACGGGAAATGCTCCGGCGGCGGCCCAGCCCGCTCCCGCGCCGGGGGGTGCCGAATCCACCCCGGCGACCGGGAAGCCAGTGGTACTCGTGATGAGCGCGAACAGTTGGGTCGATGTCAGGGACGCCAGCGGGAGCTACCGGTTGTTCGGGGACAGGAAGTCAGGCGAGCGCCATGTCCTCGGCGGAACGCCCCCCTACAAAATGGTGATAGGCAACATCAGCTCCGTCAGTATGACCGTGGACGGCAAGCCCTATGATTTTTCCACCTTCAAGAAGGGCAGCGTCGCGCGTTTCACCCTCGCCCCCTGAGAATCCGGCCGGTGCCCATTGCCGGCATGGACATTTGATATCCAAGGCCGCAAAATACCCCCCTTTCCGTTTCCTTCCATATCAATGCGTTAGCGTAGGCCGAACGGGCCAGGGCGGGACGCATACCAGCAGAATAATGCGAATTTAAGACCAATGGCACAACAGATCAAAGCCATCCGCGGCATGCACGATGTCCTGCCGGAACAGGCGGCCCTCTGGCGTTTCCTGGAGGATAGCGTGCGCGATGTCCTCGACGGCTACGGCTATGCCGAAATGCGCATGCCCATCGTCGAGATGACCGAACTCTTCAAGCGCTCCATCGGCGAGGTGACCGATATCGTCGAGAAGGAGATGTACAGCTTCGAGGACCGCAACGGCGACAGCCTGACCCTGCGGCCGGAAGGGACCGCCGGCTGCGTCCGCGCCTGCATGGAGAACGGCCTGCTGCACAACCAGACCCAGCGCATCTGGTATCGCGGCCCCATGTTCCGCCACGAGCGCCCACAGAAGGGGCGCTACCGCCAGTTCCACCAGATCGGCGTGGAGACCTTCGGCTTCAAGGGACCCGATATCGACCTGGAGACCATCTTCATCACCCGCCGCATCTGGCAGCGGCTGGGACTGACCGGTCTGGAACTCCAGATCAACAGCTTGGGCGACGCGGCCGAGCGCACGGCCTACCGGGAGTTGCTGGTGGCCTATCTCGATGTCCATCGGGATCGTCTGGACGCTGACAGCCTACGCCGCCTGGACGGCAATCCCTTGCGCATCCTGGACAGCAAAAACCCGGAGATGCGGGATGTCATTGAGGGGGCGCCCAGCCTCTTCGATCATCTGGGCGAGGAGAGCCGCCGCCACTTCGACGAACTGCGTGCCGGGCTGGACGCGGCGGGCATCCCCTATGTGGTCAATCCCTGTCTTGTGCGCGGGCTCGACTATTACAACCGGAGCGTCTACGAGTGGGTGACCACCCGCCTGGGCGCCCAGGGGACGGTCTGCGCCGGCGGGCGCTACGACGGCCTGGTGGAACAGCTCGGCGGTAAGCCGACCCCCGCCGTGGGTTTCGCCCTGGGGGTCGAGCGCCTGCTCGCCCTGCTGGAAGAGTCCGGCTGCAAAGGGGCCGATCTGGCGCCCCACGCCTATCTGGTTCTGATGGGGACAGAGGCCGAGCGGCAGGGCGTCGTCATCGCCGATCGGCTGCGGGAACTTGCCCCGCGACTGCGGCTCCAACTCCATTGCGGTGGCGGCGGTATCAAGAACCAGTTCAAGAAGGCCGACAAGAGTGGCGCCCCCTATGCACTGGTGCTGGGCGACGACGAGCTGGGCCGCGGTCTGGTGACCCTCAAGCCTTTGCGCGAGGCAGGCGAACAGCGCGAAATGACGCTCGCCGGGGCTGCGTCCTTTTTTAATGAATTGATCGAGAAGAAGGGGTAAGCCGTGAACGCTTATGAAAGTGAAGAGCAACAGGTCGAGGCACTCAAGGCCTGGTGGCAAGAGAACGGCAAGTCCGTGCTGTTTGGGGCCGTACTCGGCATCGCCATTGTGTTTGGGTGGCAGGGCTGGCGCACGCATGTGGCCGATGTCGGCGCCGCCGCGTCTCAGTCCCTGGCCGAGATGAGCGATGCCGCGCTGAAGAACGAGAAGGAGCGGGCGCTGGCTGAGGGTCAGCGCATCCTGGACGAGTACGGCGATACCGTTTATGCCGACTTTGCCGCCCTCGGCATGGCCAAGCTGGCGGTGGAGTCCAATGACCCGGCGACGGCCCAGGGGCATTTGCAACGGGTGGCCGAACACCCCAGCGATCCAGGCTTGGCGGATCTGGCCCGGTTGCGGCTCGCCCGCCTGTTACTCGATCAGGGAAAAGGGGCCGAGGCCACCGCTTTCCTCGACAAGGTCACCGCCGCTGCCCATCAGGGCGAGGTAAGCCTGCTGCGCGGGGATATCGCCCTGGCCGCCGGAGACAGGACCGCTGCCGGCAATGCCTATCGTCAGGCACTGGCCGCGGGGCTGGCGGGCGATGAGCTGGTGCGGCTCAAGCTTGATGACCTTGGCGTCACAGAGAAGGCGGAATAGGTTATGGGCACCTCTAAAAATCCAATTTTCGTTGCCATGCTCTGTTGCTCGAAAAAAATTACTCCTTACATATCAGTCATATGCGCGCCGCAATTTTTTATTCGCGCCTTGCCTAGCTTAGAAGATTGAATTTTTAGAGGAGCCCTTATGAAGTCAGTACGCACTTTCACTGCCGCTGCGATGCTGTCTGTACTCGCCGGTTGCAACAGCATGAACCCTGTTGACTGGGTATCGCCCGAGAAGAGTTCCACCCCTCCGTCGAAGCTGGTCGAGATGAAGAACAAGCTCACCCCCGTCGTGCTCTGGAGCGCCGACGTGGGTGGCGGTGCCGAGGAGCACCTGCTCAAGTTGGCGCCCGCCATCAGCGGTGGCCGGGTCTATCTGGCCAACGCCAAGGGCATGGTGGTCGCCCGTGACGCGAACACCGGCAAGACCATCTGGAGCAAGGATACGAAAACCCCTGCCTCCGGCGGCCCCGGCGTGGGCGACGGCCTGGTCCTGATCGGGACGCGGGACGCCGAGATCCTGGCCCTGAGCGCGGACACTGGCGAGATCAAATGGCGCGCCCGCGTCAGCAGCGAAGTGCTCTCGGTGCCCAAGGCCGATGCGGGCGTGGCGGTGGTCCATACCCTGGATGGCAAGCTGATCGGCCTGGATTCATCCAATGGCGAAAAGAAGTGGCAATACGATTACGAAGTCCCGGTCCTGAGTCTTCGCGGCAGCAGCTCGCCCGTCATCACCGGTGATGCCGTCATCTGCGGCCTGGCCAACGGCAAGCTGGTCGCCCTCGAACTGAGCAGCGGAAAGCTCTACTGGGAGAGCGTCGTCGGCGTCTCCCGCGGGCGCAACGAGCTCGACCGCATGATCGACATCGACGCAGATCCCCTGGTGATCGATCAGGCCCTCTTCGTCGCTACCTATCAAGGCGACTTGGCGGCCATCTCTCTCAAGAACGGCAACGTGGGCTGGCGCCGCCAGCTTTCCTCCTACGCGGGCCTTGGCGGCAACTACCGCCAGATCTATGTGACCGATGCCCAGGACCACGTCTGGTCCTTCGATCCCTCCAATTCCACCTCCATGTGGAAGCAGACATCTCTGCAATATCGCCGTCTCACCGCCCCGGTGCCCTTTGGGGACTACGTGGTGGCGGGCGATTACGAGGGTTATCTCCACTGGATGAAGTTCGAGGATGGCAGCATCCAGGCACGCACCAAGGTGGGTGGTTCACCCATCACCGCAACGCCGAAGGTGGTTGGCGACGTGCTCTATGTCTACGGTGACGGCGGTGACTTCGCCGCCATCAAGCTGCCTTGAACCTGGAAAGGGCGTTTACCGCAGTTTAAAAACCTCCTTTAACCGCAAAGGATGCAAAGAACGCGAAGGAGCCCTTGCATCCGTCCATGCATCCACCTTCCCGGTTGGCGGCGAACCGAGGTAAGTCATTGTCTATCTTTGCGTTCCTTTGCGGTTAAGAGAGGAATTCAGGTTTAACGAATTAAAGGTTATCCCCCTATGCTACCGGTAATCGCCCTGGTCGGGCGCCCCAACGTGGGCAAATCGACGCTTTTCAATCGCTTGACCCAGAGCCGTGATGCCCTGGTGGCGAACCTGCCCGGCCTCACCCGCGACCGCCAGTACGGCATCGGCAAGCTTGGTCCCTTTCCCTATGTAGTGGTGGACACCGGCGGCATCGGCGGCAGCCAGGACGCCGGCATCGATGACCTTATGCAGCGGCAAGCGCGCCTTGCCATCGATGAGGCCGATCACATCCTCTTCCTGACCGATGCCCAGGATGGCTGCACGTCCGGTGACCAGGCCATCGCCGGATACCTGCGCCGCCTCGGCAAACCCCTCACCCTGGTGGTGAACAAATCCGATGGGATGGATGCGGCCGTTGCAACGGTCGATTTCCACTCCCTGGGGCTTGAGGCGCCCGTGCCTATCTCCTCCAGCCAGGGTCGAGGCGTCAAACCCTTGATGGAGCGGGTGCTGGCCAGTCTGCCGGAACCGGAGGCAGAGGAATCGCCGCAAGGCCCGGCGGGTGTCGATGCCCAGGGGGTGACCAAGGTCGCCGTGGTCGGGCGACCCAACGTGGGCAAATCGACCCTGATCAACCGCCTGCTGGGCGAGGAACGGGTCATCGCATTCGACGAGCCGGGAACCACCCGCGACAGCATCTTCATCCCCTTCGAACGGGATGAGCGCCAATATATCCTCATCGACACCGCCGGTGTGCGCCGCCGCTCCCGCGTCAGCGAGGTGATCGAGAAGTTCAGCGTCATCAAGACCCTGCAAGCCATCGAGGCAGCCAATGTCGTCATCCTGGTGCTCGACGCGCGCGACGGCATCACCGAACAGGACGCCTCCCTGGCGGGCCACATCCTGGAAAGCGGACGGGCCCTGATTGTGGCGGTCAACAAGTGGGACGGACTCTCCCCCGACAGCCGCGAGGGGGTCAAGTCCGGCTTGCAGCGGAAGCTCGCCTTCCTCGACTTCGCCCAGTGGCGGTTCATCTCCGCCCTCCACGGCAGCGGCGTCGGCAACCTGCCGGAAATGGTGGACGAGGCCTACGACAACGCCATGCGCGACCTCTCCACCCCTGAGCTGACCCGCATCCTCGAACAGGCCGTATTCGACCACCAGCCCCCCCTGGTCAAGGGGCGGCGGATCAAATTGCGCTACGCCCACCAGGGCGGCAAGAATCCCCCCATCATCGTCATCCACGGCAACCAGACCGATGCCCTTCCCGATGCCTACAAGCGTTACCTGATCAACTACTTCCGCAAGGCGCTCGACATCAGAGGCACCCCCATCCGCCTCGAACTCAAGACCGGCAAAAATCCCTATGCCGGGCGCAAGAACACCCTGACCACCCGGCAGATTCATAAGAAGGAACGGCTGAAGAAGTTTGTGAAGCGGAAGAAGTGATAACCACAACCTGAGGGCGGGAACTTGCCTGGTATCGTTCCCCTGCATGCAGTAACTCTTGTGCCAAAACCGTAGCGCTATCGCAACGCCGATGTCACGGATTTGTGGGCTGTTTGACAAACGATTAAAGGAAGCAGAGCTACGTCAATAGCGCCTCTGCGAGAGAAGGCGAAGCCTTGGGGAAGCCGTCTTTCTATTCCCCTGCTTGACGGAAGGAATAGCTCTGATATCCTCCCTCGCGCTACGCAGTACCAGTAGAAAAGGCACCGTTGCCACGCCTGGCCTGCTTCTGGGCGTGGAAGTCACGGATTTACGGACAATTCGACCCAGTAGTTAAGGAGCGAGGAGCGCATGCCTGTTCCCCTTTCGGTCTCAGACCGGTTCCGTTCAAGAAATGGGATGGCTTGCCGCCTGTTCAGCGCCCTGGCGCTGTTAGGGGTTGCCGCCACCAGCCTGGCTCAGACGCCCGATCCAGCCCCCGAACTGCTGCGCCAGCAACAGCGGGACCGGAACCTGCGGCAACAGCTCGAACAGCGTCCCGCTGCCCCTGGACCAGCCCCCACGGCAAAAGCGGCCGCAGCGGAGCGCCTGCCCACCGCTGAGGCCCCCTGTTTCCGAATCGACCGCATTGAATTCAAGGGCGAACTCGCCGACCGCTTCCAGTGGGCGTTGGCGGCGGCCGATGCCCCCGGCGACCCAGCCCGTGGGCGCTGTCTTGGCACCCAGGGCATCAACCTGCTGCTCAAGCGTGTGCAGAATGCCGTCATCGCCAAGGGCTTTCTCACCACGCGCATCGGCCTTGAACCCCAGGACCTGAAGACGGGTTTACTGACCTTCAGCCTCACCCCCGGCCGCCTCCGCGCCATCCGCTTCACCTCCGGCTCATCGCCTCGCGCCACCGCCGGCAACGCCGTTCCCCTCCATCCCGGCGACCTGCTCAACCTGCGCGATATCGAACAGGCCCTGGAAAACTTCAAGCGCGTCCCCACCGCCGAGGCCGACATCCAGATCGTCCCCGCCGAAGGCGCGGACGCCAAGCCCGGCGACAGCGACCTGGCCATCGCCTGGCAACAGGCCTTTCCCTTGCGGCTCAGCCTCACGGCCGACGACGCCGGCTCCAAGAGCACCGGCAAATACCAGGGTGGAGCCACCCTCTCCTACGACCACCTGTTGACGTTGAACGACCTCTTTTACCTCAGCCTCAACCAGGACCTGGGCGGCGGCGATCCCGGCGACCGTGGCACCCGTGGCCACAGCCTCCATTACTCCCTGCCTTTCGGTTATTGGCTCCTGGCCTTTGACAGCAACGACCACGACTACCACCAGGCGGTGGCCGGCAGCAACCAGACCTACCGCTACAGCGGTGAAAGCCAGACCAGCGAACTCAGCCTGTCGCGGCTCATCCACCGCGATGCGGCGAGCAAGACCAGAGTCACCCTGCAAGGCTGGACCCGCGCCTCGAAAAACTTCATCGACGACACCGAGGTCGAAGTCCAGCGCCGCCGCATGGCGGGCTGGGAATTGGGCCTCAATCACCAGCATTTCATCGGCGCCGCCACTTTGGACCTCGAACTCGGCTATCGCCACGGCACCGGCGCCCTGGACTCCCTGCCCGCCCCCGAGGAAGCCTTCGGCGAAGGCACCTCCCGCCCCCGCTTCCTCACCGCCGAGGCAAAACTCAAGCTACCGTTCCACCTGGGGCGGTTGCGGCTAAACTACGGCGGCGAACTGCGGGCGCAATGGAACGACACCCCGCTGGTCCCTCAGGACCGCTTCTCCCTTGGCGGCCGCTATACGGTCCGGGGATTCGACGGCGAGAACCTGCTGACCGGCGACCGTGGCTGGCTGATCCGCAACGACCTGGGCCTGCCCCTGGGCGGCAGCGGGCAGGAGATCTACCTCGGGCTCGACCACGGCAAAGTCGGCGGACCCTCCAGCAAGACCCTGGCCGGTACCCGCTTGAGCGGGGCCGTCATCGGCTTGCGGGGCGGTTACAAGGGATTCTCCTATGACCTCTTCACCGGTCAGCCCCTCGACAAACCCGAGGGCTTCCAGACCCTGGACAACGTCACCGGCTTCAACCTCAACTGGACCTTCTAAGGAGACTCACCATGGGATACACGGACTCCAGGCACAATAGCCCCACCCTGATTCTCCTTGCCAGCCTGGTTTCCGCCCTGGGGTCCTGGCCTGGCGCCCAGGCCGAGATCATCGCCGACCCCGGCGCCCCGGCCGGCCAGCAGCCGACGATCCTCAACACCGCCAACGGCGTGCCCCAGGTCAACATCCAGACCCCCAGCGGCGCAGGGGTCTCCCGCAACAGCTACAGCCAGTTCGATGTCCAGACCCAGGGCGCCATCCTCAACAACGCCCGCAGCGATGCCCAGACCCAACTGGGCGGTTGGATACAGGGCAACCCCTGGTTGGCGAACGGTACCGCGCGGGTGATCCTCAACGAAGTCAATTCCAGCAACCCCAGCCTGCTGCAAGGCACCGTCGAAGTGGCGGGGGATCGCGCCCAGGTCGTCATCGCCAACCCCGCCGGGGTCACTTGCAGCGGTTGCGGCTTTCTCAACGCCAACCGCGCCACCCTCACCACCGGCACCCCGGTCATGAACGGCGGCAGCCTGGAGAGCTACCGGGTCCAGGGCGGCACCATCCGCATCAACGGTGCCGGACTCGATACCCGCGACACCGACTACACCGACCTCATCGCCCGCGCCGTAGCGGTCAACGCCGGCATCTGGGCCAAGGAACTGCGGGTTACCGCCGGGGCCAATCAAGTCGATGCCGGCCATACCCAGGCGACTCCCATCAGCGCACCGGGCGGACGCCCTGCCGTCGCCATCGATGTTGCCCAACTGGGCGGCATGTACGCCGGCAAGATCCACCTGGTGGCCACCGAAGCCGGGGCAGGGGTGCGCAACGCCGGCACCCTCGGCACCACCGCCGGGGACTTCGTCGTCACCGCCAGCGGCCGTATCGAGAACCGCGGCCGGATCAGTGGCAAAGGCCATGCCCGCCTCGACAGCCGGGAGACGATCGACCACAGCGGCACCCTCTACGCCCAGGGCAACGCCGAACTGACCAGCCAGGGCCAGATCGACATCAGTGGCACCCTGGCCGCTCAAGGGGATACCCGCCTCTCTGCCGGGGGCAACCTCACCGCCACCGGCGCCTCGGCCCTCGGCGCCGGGGTCTTGAGCGACGGCAGCCTGGGCAACAGTGGCCTGCTGACCTTGAGCGCCACCGGCAGCCTCAGCGCCGTGGGCCAGAACCTCAGCGGTGGCGACCAAAGCATCACCGCCCAGGCCATCGACCTCAGCGGTAGCGATACTCGTGCCGACCATCTGACCCTGACTGCCACGGGCGGTGCCATCGACCTGAACGACGCCGTGCTCAGCGCCGAGTCCAGCCTCCGCGTCACCACCCCCCAGACCCTGACCAGCGACCGCGCCAGCCTCTCCGCCAGTGGCATCGACCTCACGGCCGACCGCCTCAGCAACAGGGCTGGCGAGATCGACCAGTTCGGCGCCGGCGGCAGCCTGAACATCGCCCTGGCAACCCACCTCGACAATACCGATGGCCTGATCTACGCCGAAGGCACCGCCAACCTGCTCGACCGCAACCCCACGGCCAAGGCCCTGGCCATCACCCACACCGGTGGCACCCTGTTCGCGGGAGAAGGCCTGACCCTCGACAGCGCCTCGCTCACAGGGGACGGCAGCCTGCAAAGCCAGGGGGATCTGCGCGTTACCCTCACGGCGGACTTCACCCACAGCGGCACCTTCTCCGCCGATGGCAATGCCCGCCTAGCCACCGAGGGCACCCTCACCAACCTGGCCCGTCTCCAGGCCGGCGGCACCCTGACCCTGAGCGCCGCCACTCTCGACAATCCGGCCAGCGGCGAGATCCAGGCCCAGGCCCTCGACCTGACCGCCACCCGCCTCACCAACCGGGGGCTGATCGACGGTAGCGCTACCACCTATCTCAACGCCCAGGCCCTCGACAACCTTGGTACCGGTCGCCTCTACGGCGACCACCTCGCCATCGCCGCCACCACACTGAACAACAGCGCCGAAGGGGGCTCTGCCCCGGTCATCGCCGCCCGCGACCGGCTCGACCTCGGCGTCCAGAGCCTCAGCAACGAAGAACACGCCCTGCTGTTCAGCGCCGGGGACCTGGCCATCGGTGGTTCCCTGGATGTCGACCACCGCGCCAGCGGTCAGGCCGATGCGCTGAGCAACGCCAGTGCCACCATCGAGGCGCTGGGCAGTCTGGCCCTCTCGGTCGGCATCATCGACAACCGTGACCTTCACTTCAGTAGCCAGCGCTACCTGGTCTCGAAAGAAGAAAACCTTACCAGGGATGATCCCCCAAACGCCGAGGATTACACCCATTACAGTTTCACCCGGACCACCTGGGAGGATCGCGTCGTCGATTCGGATCCCGCCAAACTATTTTCCGGCGCAGATATGCGGCTGGAAGGCGATGCCCTCGTCAATGACAAGAGCCAGATCGTCGCTGGAGGGTCACTTCAGGCGCATTTATCCAATTTGACCAATACCGATGCGACTGGCGAGCGCGTCGTCCAAGAGGAAGGCACATCCCAATGGACCTGGCTCGGTTGGAATCGTACGGGTACCAGCCATAAGCGATACTATGGTGATGTTGCCGCCTACCCGCCTGCACCCACGGTTCAAGCGATTTCGCTTGTTCCGGCCATTTATCAGCAAAATACCGCCCCCAGCGCCACCGGCAACAGCGCGCCCGGTGCCGGGGTGATCAGCCAGGTCACCACCCCCAATGGCCTTGTCCGTGGCGGCGGGGTCAACCTCAACCTCCCCGACAACAACCTCTACCACACCAACCCCAACGCGACCGCCACCTACCTGATCGAGACCGACCCCCGCTTCACCGACCGGCGCAGTTGGCTCGGTTCGGACTACATGCTCAAGTCCCTGGCCCTGGACCCCGCCACCACCCAAAAGCGCCTGGGCGACGGTTTCTATGAACAAAAGCTGCTGCGCGAACAAGTGGCCCAGCTCACCGGTAGAAGGTTCCTGGAAGGCTACAGCAACGACGAGGCCCAGTTCCGTGCCCTGATGGACGCCGGGGTGGCCTATGCCCAGGAATGGAAGCTGATCCCCGGTATCGCCCTGAGTGGGGAACAGATGGCCCAGCTCACCCGCGACATTGTCTGGCTGGTGGAACAGGAGGTCCGTCTGGCCGACGGCA
>Ga0208863_1000587_pt1 | contig 32205 bp, 28 predicted proteins | sample RifOxyD3_FD_184040 | JGI IMG/M metagenome (GOLD analysis project Ga0208863, IMG submission 184040) | Soil microbial communities from Rifle, Colorado - Rifle Oxygen_injection D3 (SPAdes) | ecosystem: Environmental > Terrestrial > Deep subsurface > Rock core/Sediment | place: Rifle, Colorado...
TTACTCTTTTAAAAGGTGTCCGGGATCAGAACGGAATGCTGTCCGCCTTCCCACCGGAATGCTGTCCGCCTTCGACTGGAATCGGTGTCCGGGATCAACCGGAATATGCACTCAGAAAGCCGGACAGAGAACTTGCGCACCTGGCTGCCGGACTCCCCCCTGAATCGCCGGAATTTGCCGCCATCATCCATCGCAGCGAAATCATGCAAGGAGTTATCCTCAAAGCCCGCATGGCGGCTATTCGCTCCATCCCTGTTCTGATCGAAGGAGAATCCGGCACCGGCAAAGAACTTATGGCGCGCGCCATTCATGATGCCAGTCCCCGGCGGGCAAAGCCCTTTATCGCCATTAACTGTGGGGCCATCCCAAGCGAGCTGGTTGAATCCGAATTTTTCGGACATGAGAAAGGAGCCTTTACCGGAGCCGTTGCCGCAAAAGCCGGGTATTTTGAGGCAGCGGACAGGGGCACCGTTTTTCTGGATGAAATCGGCGAACTGCCCAAAGCCATGCAGGTTAAGTTGCTGCGCACTCTTCAAGAGGGCGAGGTCAGGCGTCTTGGTGCAACCGGCATCCGTAAAATAGATGTGCGCATCATTGCGGCAACCAACCGAAGCCTTATCGCAGAGGTCGCTGTCGGGTCTTTTCGGGAGGATCTCTTCTACCGTCTGGCGGTGGCGGTTATCAGGCTGCCCCCCGTCAGTGAACGCGCCGGAGACATCAGCCTGCTGATCGACAGCCTCCTTGAGAGGATAAACGAGCAGAGCAAAAACGAACCGGGCTACAAGCACAAAAAAATTTCTGTCGGCGCAAGAAATATTCTGCTACGGCATCACTGGCCGGGCAATATCCGCGAAATGCAAAACACCCTTACCAGGGCTGCGATTTGGTCGGATGGCGAGACCATAAATGAAGAAGATGCCCGAGACGCTCTGCTCTTTGCACCGACCGTTGGCAATAAAGAAGAGGGGGATATCCTCACTCAGCCAGTAAACCAGGGGATCAAGCTACCGGCAATCATGGAGAGCGTGGCAACCCACTACCTCAAAGCGGCCTTGTCAGAAACCCACGGCAATAAGACAAAAGCAGCGGAATTACTTGGGCTTGCCAGCTACCAAACCCTGGCCAACTGGATGAAGAAATACGACATTGAATAGCGTTGGCACGCCCCTTGCTCTAGGTCGGGCGCAGAACGGGACATCAACCACCTTGGCACTTTGGAGACAACATGAAATTAACCAGCATTGAATTGACGAATTTTAAGGCCATCGGCGAAAAGGTGGTTATCCCGGTCAGGCCGATCACCTTGCTCTTTGGTGCCAACTCCGCCGGAAAAAGTTCTATCCTGCAATGTTTATCCATGCTGGCACAGTCTATGAGAGTGGGAAAAATGCTAGAGCCCCATTTGTTCGGGAAAGGCCCTTTGGTTGATGTGGGTAGCTACCGGGATTTTATCCACGCGCACGACACTTCGAAAGCCTTCGAATGCAAATTCAATTTTGACATGGATGCAGATGATTTCTTTTCGAGCATTTTCCTCTGTGATGATGATTGCCCAAAGAACTTTCATCTCAATAATTCAGCCAATAAATTCAAGGCAATTCTTTCTGAATTCAACAGAGTATCTATATCTTTCCGTTTTGGCGACGCATCAATGCATGACATTTGTTTTTACCTTGGAGATAATGTAATTCCGGTATTTTTATACAGTTCCAAGGTTGTCCCAAACGGAAACCATATGTACTGGAAAATGTACTGGGGTGCTTTTAGGGAAGAGGTTTATGCCAAACTTTATGCTTATCCGAAATCGGTTATGGACGGGAAATCCTTGATCGCGGATGATGTGAAAAAATATCAGGAAAGTAACGGCAAGGAAGGAATAAAGATCTTTTCCGACAAAGAGTTGTCGCGATTCAGAAAGCATCTCGCAGAATATTCACCTGAATCGCTCCTTGCTCTTTATGGCCTTTTATCATGGCATGATACTCCTGAATACCAACAACTCAAAGGAGGAATACTGTCAGGCAAAAGTGAATTTGAGACCGTATTTAATTTCTACGAGGCTGATAATATAGAGCAATCAAATTATTTGACGGAATTCAGCGGCTTTCTGCCAACAAAATTTGCCAATCTTGCAGCTCAGGATTTGTTTTTTAACGACCAGTCTCACTGGAGTGGAGACTCTCGAGAACATTACGACGGTGACACTTTTCATCCTGCTCAATTATTGCTGCCTGTTGCGATATATGTGGAGCATAACCTGGCCTTACTTTCTCATCTTGGGCCGCTACGCAGGGAACCAGAACGGATTTATCTGCGGGATGGTACTTCAAGCAAATCGAAGGATAATGATGGTGGTAATTATGTTTACCGGCTTGCCAACGACAACGATCTTGTTGGTCAGGTCAATTGTGAACTTGAACAGTTGCAAGTCGGTTATCAGATAAAAATCGTACACTTGACAGACCAGGAGGCTGGCACTGATTACGGGGTCTTTCTTTTGCAGTTTATCGACCAAAAAACGGGAGTAGCGGCCAGCATCAAGGATGTCGGGTTTGGGTTCAGCCAGATATTGCCGGTTATTGTCCAATGTTGCACCGCCCGTTACGCGACTGTGCTCATTGAGCAACCGGAACTGCATCTACATCCGGCCATGCAGGCGGAATTAGGCGATATGTTTATCAGAGGCGCATTCGGGACTGTAACAAAAAAAGGGCCTGGACATGTGCCGTCTTCGTGGGAATTAAAACAAAACCACTTCTTCATCGAAACCCACTCAGAGCATCTGATCCTGCGCTTACTCCGCCGTATCCGGGAAACCACTGATGGCGAGTTGCCCGAAAATGTGCCGCCAATCACTCCCGATGACATTGCCGTGCTGTATGTTCAGCCGGGAGACAGGGGCGCACAGGTTATTCATATCCCGGTTACGGCAGAAGGAGAATTCGCCACTCCATGGCCCGGTGGATTTTTTGCCGAACGCGCCAAGGAGCTGTTTTGATGATCCACGAATACGCCATCGATCCCGAACTTGTCGTTGCCTGGGGAAAAGACCCGAAAGACTCCCGCTACTTCTACGGCGAGTTTGGATTGGGCACACCCCACTTCATGGCGGATTTTCCGAGTTTCAAGAAATGGCGAAAACAGTTCCGCCAGGCATGGGCAACGGCAGGTGACACAGAAAAAAAGCGAATCGAAACCCTGTACATGCGCATCACGGAAAAACGGGTCTGCCGTTTGGGGCCGGATTACGATGACAACCAGACATGGCTGGAAAACGCTGAAAAAGAAAACGGACGCCAAGCCTTTCAGGCAATACTGTCCACAGGCAACCCCCGCAAGCACGACCGGGTGTTGCCTGCTTCCATTTTTGATGACTCACCAGGCAATCACCCACTGTGGTATGTTGCCCAGCAAAGCTCTTCCCCCCGCATGGCCTCGGAAATGGCCGAACTGGTTGCTCCCCTGCTGATCAATTGCACCGAATTGCATTTTGTTGATCCCCATTTTAGCCCTGATAACGCCAGACATCGCAAGCCGCTGGCCGATTTCCTGAAAAAAGCAACGCTGTTCCGCGAGAGACGCCCACCAATCAAGAGAATCGTAATGCACTCGTCGTACACGCAGGAGAAACCAACACCGGCTTTTTTCAGGCAGGGATGCGAACAAAAGCTACCGGGAATCATCCCCAAAGGCTTGCAATTGGAACTGAACCGCTGGCAACAACGAGATGGTGGAGAAAAGCTCCATAACCGTTACATCTTGACCGACATCGGTGGCATCAAGGCAGACCCCGGCCTTGACGAGGGGCAGGATGGCGAGAGTTTTGAGGCGATCCTCCTCGACAGAAGCCTCTACGAGAAACATTGGAACGACTATGTGCTCAACCCCGCTTTCGATCCGGCTAGCACGCCGGTTGTGATTATAGGCACGGCTTGTCCTAACCGCTAACATAGCGCTGAATATGTTGCCGATTTTTTGCGTTAAAGGGAAGACATGGAAACTCTACGGGGTGCCGACATGACTGATGACCGGCTTAACACTCTTGATCTTCTAATAAAGGGGGGCAACAGGGTCAGGCTTGACTTACTGCCATTCTCTTGCCATGGTTTGACATAAACCCCCATTATGCGACGTCTGCCGAGGCGTTTTTTCTCGGAGATATAGGTTGATATCCCGACCAGATAGATTGACATGCAATCAATAATGATCTAATATGTGTACCATGAAGCCCAGCTATAAACGCCCCTTCAACCTGTTTGTGAAAAAGGCGCACAAGCCCTTGCAGCTCGCCATTGAAGATGCGGTGGAGGAGATTTGTGTCGATCCAGAACTGGGTGAAGTAAAGAGTGGCGACCTCGCCGGCATCCGGGTTTTTAAGTTTCGTTTCAATCGGCAGGAGTATCTGGTCGCCTACCGGTCTCCATCCAGGAAAGAACGAGCAGGCAAGGAAGGTGTTGAATTCCTGGTCATCGATTTCTACCTGGTTGGTACCCACGAGAACTTCTACGACACATTGAAGCGATACCTGAAGGAGGAATAAAATCATGGGACATGCAATATCAGCGGAAGAGATGCTGGACGAAATCAAGATGATGCCCGTGGCCGAGCGGAGTCGTTTTTTCACTCTGCTGGGAGCACAGCTTTTTCAGGTCGAAAACTTCAGCCATGATCAGGTGTTTGGTCACCTTGCCAATGAACTGTTTACGGCCCAGGAGGCGGCGGAGTACCTGGAGGTTTCCATCGCCACTTTTCGGCGTTATGTGCGCAATGGCAAGCTCACTCCGGCCCAGCGGGTGGGCCGGAGCCAGATGTTTGCGACCAGAAACTTGAAGGATTTCAAGCGGTCGCTCCGTGAGGTGCGGCAAGGACGGTGAGGGGGAGTTCGGGGGAAGTTTATGGAACTATCGCTGCAAGATCAAAAGTGGGAGGCTCCTCGGATTAATAGATTGAGGCCTACAGAGGACAGGGGCTGGAATCGGTTTTTCCTCTCTCATCTGACCACCGTCTCCCTCCAAGGTCCGTCATGTGGATTGTTTGGGTGGAAGTCTCAAGGGAGATTCGTAGACAGGAGATCAAGGCCCGCAATGGCATCGAAATGCCGGTCTCGGGTGTAAAGTGTCCCACCCAAATGCATGCAACAGGCCGCAATCCAGACGTCATTGATCGGAAGCAGCTTGGGAACGCTCTTAAGAAATTAAGAAACTCACGCGTGAGAGAGGAAGGCATCCCTCACAACTTCCAACCGACCAGGCTCAACATCAGCATCATCGGTTGCAGGGGCGATTCCTGGAAGCCATGACAGAGGTAGAATCTTTTCGCGTCTTCGGACAGAGCGTGTACGATGAGGGCACGGATTCCTGTCTGCTTCGGAAAATTCGGGACACTTTCCAATTTTTCGGCAATGCCACCAGGTTGTGGAGTTCTCTCTTCATTATGCTGCGGAGAATTCAAGGTAGCTGACTCAGTTCCCTCGCCGCCCTGAATCTGATCAAGCGGCATGCCCTCAAGATCCAGGTGATAATCTTTACCGGGCACGGCTCCACGGAGAGCGGCATCATCGGCATGCAGCGGGGTTTGTTCGATTACCTGATGAAACCGGAGGACATCAGTGAACTGATTGTCAGGATTAATGCGGCAGGCGTACAGTAAAGGGTGATTCCCCTTGACCGGATATGGTTTTTTGGTATGGTTGGCTGTGTGTTTTTTCGCGGCTCAAGTCAGAGCGTGTTTCCCCAGCCAGCAAAGGATGAATCGTGCAAAAACGTCTTAACCTGCTCCGGGAATTTTCCGTGCCGCTGCTGGCCGGGGTGGTGGTCGCCCTGATCTGGGCGAATCTGGCGCCGGAAGGCTACCGCCATTTCAACCAGGCGCCCCTGCTCGGATCGCTCAGTTTCCATTTCCTCACCAATGAATTGTTCATGGTGCTGTTTTTCGGCATGGCCGCCACAGAGATCACCCAGAGCTGCTTGCCGGGCGGTGATCTCCACCCCCTGCGCAAGGCGGTGAACCCTCTGCTGGCAACGCTGGGCGGAGTGGTCGGCCCGGTGCTTGTCTATCTGGGGCTCAACGCTCTGATCGGCACCCCCATGTTAAACCGGGGCTGGGGCATTCCCACCGCCACCGATATTGCCCTGGCCTGGCTGGTCGCCAGCCTGGTTTTCGGTCGACGCCATCCTGCCGTTTCTTTTTTATTGCTGCTGGCCATTGCCGACGATGCTATCGGCCTGGCAATTATCGCCTTTTTTTACCCGGATCCGTTGCATCCCCTGGCCCCGCAATGGCTGGGGCTTACCCTGGCTGGCATAATCGCCGCCTTCCTGTTGCGGCGAGGCAAGGCAACCAGCTATTGGCCCTATCTCCTTCTTGGTGGCACGCTCAGCTGGCTCGGCCTGTTCAAGGCCCATGTCCATCCGGCCCTGGCCCTGGTCTTCATTGTTCCCTTCCTGCCTGGCCCGCAACGGGAACACAAACATCTCTTTGAGGAAGATCCCGGGGATCTGACCCCTCTTGCCAGCTTCGAGCATGAATGGAAGGTGGTGGTGGATTTCGGACTGTTCATGTTTGGCCTGGCCAATGCGGGGGTCGAATTTGCGGTCATTGGCGTGGCGACCTGGCTGGTGCTGGCCTCTCTCGCCATCGGCAAAACCGGCGGGATCTTCACGATGGGCCTGCTGGGCAGGAGGCTCGGCTATCCGCTGCCTGCTCAGGTCGGCAAAAAGGAGCTGCTGCTGATCGGTCTTATCGGGGGGCTTGGCCTGACGGTGGCCCTGTTCGTGGCGGGTGAAGCCTTCACCGACCCGCTCATTCAGGGGGCGGCCAAGATGGGCGCTCTGGGCAGCGCCGGGTGCGGTCTCCTCGCCATCATCGTTGGCAGGCTGATGCAGGTGCGGCGCAGGCCATAAAGCTGAGTTGAGCAGCTTGCCTGCTCTTACGAAACTTATGCCCTTTGGGTGCAATAATCTTTGCCAGGCAGAACATATCTTAATGAAACAAAAAAGGCTGAAAAACCAACGCGGCTTTTCCTTTATAGAACTGTTGATCGTTATGATCATTCTCGGGCTGCTCGGCTCCCTGGCCGGCCCCAGGCTTTTTGGCAGACAGGATAAGGCCCGGCAGAAGGCGACCAGAATCCAGCTTGAAAGGTTCATGATGGCTCTGGAGGCCTTTCGCCTTGATGTGGGCCGCTATCCCACGGAGCAGGAAGGGCTGACTGCCTTGGTGACCAATTCGGGCATAGAGAAATGGAAAGGCGCTTATCTGAAAAAGGTCGTGCCGAACGACCCCTGGGGAAATCCCTATAACTATCGCCAACCCGGCGAGCATGGCGTGGTGGATATCTATTCTTACGGGCAGGACAACCTGCCCGGCGGGGAAAAAGAAAACGCCGACCTCGGCAGCTGGGAATAGTTGGCCTGTTTTTTTGCAGTCTTTACTCGTTATTCTTCTGCTTTTCGTTCCGCTCGACAAAGGCCTGTAAATCAAGATGGTATACTTTGGATGTTACTCCTACATCTTCATTAACGCTGCCGCCAATCGGCGGCAAGCTTTCCCGGCCCCCGCCGCTGAGTGCCGCCCGCAGCTGACTGACCTCCCGGGAAAGAACGGTAATACTCGTTGCCAGCCGTTCGAGAACAGGAAGTAAGATCTGCACTGGATCGTCGGACTTGCCTGGGGTGTTGTTCTCCTCAACCGGAGGAGCAGCTGACCGAGCACCAGAGGCTTTTTCAGCCGTAATCCTCTTATAATCGGGGCTGCCCGCCGATGCTTGCCTCTCTGCGATCATTCCTCCCTCCTCCATGTCGGCAGCTTTCTTTTTCCGGGCAGTCATGTCCCCGGCAGCCTCCGGTAAAACTGGAACTGCAAGCCTGGCCGGAGGCAGTCTGTCCCCGACCGTGGCGCTGTTAAGATCCGTAGTCACCGACTCCGTTATATTACAGGTTCCCGGCAGCTCCAGAGGCATCTGGAGATATTGAAAGCAATCAGTCCAGAAAGTTGCCATTTCAACCGGGGCCGACGGGGCTGGCTCTTCCTTTGCCAGCTGTCTGGTCAGCAACCTGAAGCATTCGACCGCAGGTGTATCGGGCGCCAGTTTTAATAACGATTGTTGTCCGGCACTGACCACGGCCTCATCATGAAAAACTACCCCCAGCATTTCCACCTTGATATCCAAATATCTAGCTATCGTATCGCGGAATTTTTCATACACTTCCTGCGCCGAAACCGGATCGAGACAGAGATTCACCACCACCTTGATCCTGCCGTGATAGCCGTTGTCGGCAAGGATCCGAAGGAGTGCGTAGGCGCTGGTCAGGGAGGTCGGTTCACACGTCACCGCCAGGACGATCTCCGGCGCGGCCAGGCAGAATGCGACCGTCTTCCGGGTCAGGTCGGCGGCTGTAACAAGGAGATAAAAATCATAACTGGCCAGGGCGGAAAATGTTTTAACCAGGGCATCCAGCCGTTCGGCGGCGAGACTTGCAATCTCTTTTCCCCCGGAGCCCATCGGAATAAGATCAATGCCTGAGCGGTCGCCAATGATGATGTTATACAGCGATTTGTCACCCCTGATCACATCATCAAGGTCATGCTGGTATTTGTTGCCTGAGAGAGAATTGACGACAGTTGCCCCTGAACCGGCATCAAAAAGGCAGGATCTAAACCCAAGTTCCGCGAGGCACCTGGCAAGATTGATCGCCAGGCTGGTCTTGCCGACGCCTTTCCTGCCACCTGTAATCGCAATGATTCTGCCCATGAAGCTTTCCTGGCCGAGTGCCCTATCGATTCATGGGGACGGCAAAAATCTGGATCACATTATCCCGGTATTCAAAATAAAACATGACTTCGCGGCTGTGGGCCGAGAGCCGGACCTTACGGTAACTGTCAGCAATGAATCGTCCGAAAAGTTCCCGGTCAAGTTCCACCTGAATGTTAGCCAGTGCGGACATGGCCCGGTATTCTTCGAACATCTGATCAATATGGCTCTCCTCGCTTGCCGGCTCAGCCAGGGTAAAGCCATGGATACGCCAGTTGTCCTTGCCGGAAACCGCCGGGTCTGTGCCGCCTCCTTTGATCAGTTTTCGCTTGCGGTACATCCGGATCATTTCATGCGGCACTACTCGCAGAATTTCCGCTAAAGTCGTATCTCCAAGTTTGAGGAGACCGTCATCAATCATCGTTTTCATGCCTCGCTTGACCGCCTCGATTTTCAGATCTTCGATGGTCGCGCCCTTGGCCAGGGACTTGAAATCACCCGGCACGAAAATTTCCGACAGCAGAGTTCTTCCGTTCAGGCCGGTAAACCCGCAATCCTTACACCCTATTCCCCGGAAAAACGACAGGTGCGAAGGGTACTCCTCAAACAGTTGCCGCCACTCATCTTCCTCAGGCACATAGGGCGCGATGCAGGTGGGGCAGATTTTCCGTACCAGCCGCTGGGCAAGAATACAGCTCAGAGAGGAAGTGATCTGCGTCCGGTCGATTTCCAGATCTTCCAGGCGTCCCAGGGTGCTGATGGCGTCATTGGTATGCAAGGTGCTTAAAACTAAATGGCCGGTCTGAGCAGCGTCAAAGCCGATCCTGGCCGTTTCGTTATCACGGATCTCGCCTACCAGAATGACATCCGGATCAAGTCGTAAAAAAGAACGCAACAGCTTGGCAAAGGTGAGTCCGATTTTGGTGTTGATCTGGGTCTGCATAATCCCGGGAAAGCTGTATTCAATGGGGTCTTCCGCCGTGATGATCTTGCGGGTGGGATCGAAGATATACTGCAGGGCGCCGTACAGGGTGGAAGATTTGCCGCTGCCTGTAGGCCCGGTTACCAGAACCATGCCGGCGGCGCTTTTTAGAAAAGTTTTAAAAGAATCGAGTACGTGCGGGGAATGATTGAGCTGTTCCAGGCCGACCTTTGCCTTGCGCGAATCGAGAATCCGGATACTGACATTCTCTCCGGTGATCGCGGGACAGGTCGCGACGCGAAAATCAAAATTGTATTTTTGGTTCTCGGCCCGGTCAAGGTAATTAATCCGGAAAACTCCGTCCTGCGGCAGACGCTTCTCCGAAATATCAAGATTCGACATGACCTTGATCCGGGAGACTATGTGAGCTGACTTCTCCTTGATTTTATTGCGCAGCCACTCCGTCTGCACCTCACGCAACACGCCATCCACCCGAAAGCGCAACCTTGCCCCCTTGCGATCCCGCTCGAAATGAATATCGCTGGCCCCGTGGCTGATGCCGTATTTGATGATATAATTCACCAGCTCTTCGGTTTCAATGTCCTGCAAGCCGTAGTCGATGGAAGATTTTTCTTCCTCGGTATCTTCGGCGAGCTCGATCTGCATGAGGTCAGGCGGCCCAGACTCTTCACGCGCCGGGAGTGCTGGTTCGCCGCCGGACTCTTCGCCTTCCTCCTCCTCCCTCTTGATGCCGCTCAATCTCAGACTGTAGAGCATTGCAAAAAGGTCGCCGAACTTGGCTTCGCTGATGAAAACACAAGAGATCGTCAACTGGCTGTACATTTGCCTGAGTTCCCTGACAATTATAAGCTTGTCAGGCCTCATGATGGCAATGATCAAATCTTTTTCGGTCAGTGAAATCGGCAGGATAAGATGTTTTTCCGCATACTTATGACTGATTATCCTGGTCAGAGCCTGTCTGTCCCTCTCGCTGTAGGTGAAGCCTGCGAACGATTTGAACGGGATGTGCAGCTGCTTGAGCATCGCCTCCCAGATCTGCGCTCTGGTTACGAACTTGTTCCGGACAAGGATGTCTCCCAGTGAATCTTTGCTGTAGACCTGTTCCTGCAAGGACTTGGTCAACTGTTCATGGTTGATGTACCCAAAATTAACAAGAATCTCCCCGATCCCGGTCTGTTTCTTATGCTTGCGCAGCACAGGGTAGAGATCAAGTGGGCTGATCAGGTGAAGATCGCAGCAGATCTCACCCATGCTGCGATGCGCCTTCTGGATCTTCAGGGCGACACTGACGTCCTCCTGTGTCACCAGATTAAGCTTAACCGCCAGATCTCCGATTTTTTCGGCATAAGCCTGATCCTTAAGCAGGGCAATCAGGGTCGTGGAGTCGAGAAAACCTTCTTCCACCAGTATCTGGCCCAGATATTGGCCGCTGCCTTTCTTCTGTAAGCAGTACAGCAATTGTTCGGGGGTAATGTGCCGCTTCTCCACTGCCAGGGTTCCAAGATGCTTGCGAAGATTCTGATGGTTGAGGAGTCGGCTCATCCCGATTTCGGTGATTTTGCTCTGACCGATTAAAATCTGCCCCAGTGGCAGTTTGGCCAGTTTTCTTTCCTGCTCCTGAATGGCAAGCACCCGTTCAAGTTCCGGCTGCGTGACCAGACCTTCACGAACCAGCAGTTCTCCGAGAAGGAGATCGTGATGTTTCCCCTTGCCAAGAGTCGAATGAGAGGCAACTGGCGCTTGTCGCATTACCTGGTATCCTGTGGAAATGGAAATGATTTTCCCCTGATTGCCTACATATAACAAGGCAAAATAATTATACTTGTTGACAAGCAGCATGACAATAACTAAAGGATAATTTCTATCTTTCACCCAAAGGGTATAAGTTTCGTTTGAGCAGACAAGCTGCTCAACTCAGCTTTATCCTTTTGACAGGCAGCCAATGGCGCAAAAAAACATTACGAAAAATCCCCGGATTGCTGAGCTGAGTCTCATCTTTGGACTGTTTGCCAAAACCGTCAAGAGTGTCATGCTTTACCCCCCCGACAACCCCCTTCCCGTAAAACTTAAAAAGGCTTTTTCCGAAAGATTCGCCGCCTTTCTTCTCCTTCATGGCCAGGTAACAATAAGCGTCAAACCCGGAGAATTCTGGGGAGAGGGAGAAAATATCCTGGCGGAACAACCTGCTGAGGGGGAAGTTCTGGCCAATCTTATGCATTCCTGTGGCATCCGTGAAATCACCTTCAGCGCTCTGACCACGGCCGGGGAAATCCTTTCCATGCTGGCGGCTTTTACCCCGGCGAGACCTGAAAAAGCACCATCAGACGAAGATCTGCCTGGCAGGTTATGGGAAAAAAGGCTGCCCCACATCAAATTCTCGATAATCGCCCCTCCCATTATGCAGGGGGTGAATCCCGGCCAATTTGAGATCAAAGACCAGACCGGCAGCATCGAATACCGAGAAATCCTGCCGCATCAACCCGGGCCTGACAGCCTGACTGAAGAACAGAAAAAAGACGAACGGCAAAGTTCCCAGCCGCAGGTACAGATCGTACTTGAACACTTGGGGCCGCCACAAGAATGGGGAAAAACGGAACAGAGAGAAATTCAGCAGAGGTTGGCCATGGAAGAGCTGACCGATCCTTTCTCTGGTGAATTGTTTATCCTGCAAGAGATTCTTCTGCTCTGTGAGTCAGAAGAGGCTGCTTTTAATGATGCCATTACCCTGCTGGAAAAACTGTTCGATGAACAACTGAACAATGCCAATCTCGCCGCCTGCTGCCGGATCCTGGCCATGGCCCGTGAAGTGGCGGAGCAGCTTCCCCGTCATCGGCAGCAACTGCTGGCAATGACGGATTTGGCCGGCGATCCGGCCCGCATCTCTTTACTGTTCAAAGCGGCCAACGCCACGCCGCAGACCTCGGCCATGGTTTTTTACAACTATCTGTTATATCTTGACCTGTCTGCGTTTGCCGTTGTCGTGACAAGGCTGGCGGAGCTGGAAGGCCCGGATTTATGCCGGGCTTTCTGTCGTGCCTTGGAGAAAAAGGGAAAGGCCGCCTTGAAACTTATCGGCAAGGCACTTAATGATAAACGATGGTTTGTGGTGAGCCAGCTCATCTCTATTCTTGGGAAAATCGACGATGGGCGGGCGCTTGATTATCTGAAGAAACTATTAGCCGATCCTGACAGCAAGGTAAAAAAAGAGACCCTTGCCGCTTTGGCAAACATCGCTACCCCCGCAGCCTCCCTTTTAATCGCCAAAGTCTTGCCGGATGATGACCTAACCGTAAACATCATGGCTCTCAACTACCTGGCCCGGCGTCCCAATAAGGCTCTGCTGCCTGTGCTGCGGCAAGGGGTTGAGGCCAGGAATTTTGCCAAAAAACAGGATGAGGAAAAAAAGGCCTGGTTCACGGCGCTTGCCCAGGCAGGACGCGATGAGGCCGTTTTGATCCTGATGAAAAAGATTAACCGTTTTGCCCTGTTCAACCGCAAAATCCTGCGCGCCGAGAGAATAATGGCGATCGAGGCGCTGGGGTTATGCGGCAAGGAATCCGTGCCGTTTTTGAAACTGCTGACCGGCCGGCGTAACCGGCAAATAGCTCAACAAGCGCAGGAAGTGCTGACTGGTCACAGAACAACCGCTCGCCCGCAAGCAACAATCGGCAATCGCCCAGGATAAGTCAGATGAGCGCCAATCCTTCCTCGCAAGCGGTCGACCTTGATTCGGCACCCGAATTCGTAAATGGTTTCTTTGCGCTTTTCCGAACCTCCAGGCTGTATAATGCCAACCATCCCGCTTACCGAACCCAGGCGGCAAAGTTTTTTTCTCTGCTCTCCGGGCTGTGGGCGATGGATGGCAGGGCCGCGCTGGAAACCATCGATGGTCATCTGTTTGTGAACGGTCGCAGACTGCCAGCAACTGCACGCGCCTCCGCTGCTCCTGGTTTTGTCATGGAACTTCTGGAAGATCACCAGTTAGGCGGACTCCTGTTTGCCGAAGGCTGCCAGCCAGAGGAACTTGAGCATTTGTTTTTCGCCCTTGCTGAAGCACCAACAGGTCTGGACGCCTGGACAGACTTTTTAACCAGGTTGAACATCATCCATATCGTTCCGGTACAATTACAAAAAACCCCGACTGAACAGCTGGGGGAACTGGAAAGACAGCGAGGGGTCGCTCGTAAAACCTTTGTCAGTGCCGTATCTCTGGTGGAATCTTCAATGGTTGCGGTTGGCGATGGCAAATCAATGTATCAGCCGGCCGTTAAACGCGTGGTTCGGGATCTTGTGGATCAGATTATGGAAGATGAGGCGGCCTTGCTGGAACTGGCCGCGCTGATGCATTACGACGAACATACCTACGCGCATTCTGTCAACGTCGCCGTGCTTGCCATCGCTTTTGGCAAGAGGCTTGGTCTTGACAAAAAATACCTGGCCATCCTGGGCTTCGGCGCTTTGTTTCATGATATCGGCAAAACCAGGGTGCCGCCTGCCTTGATCAATAAACCTGGCAAGCTGAGCCCGGAAGAATGGGAGCAGATACGCCTGCATCCCATTTTAGGGGCCATAATCATGATCTCCAGCCGTGATACGGATGAGTACACGGCAAAAGCAGCGGAAATAGCCTTTATGCATCATGTCAGTTTGAATCTGCGGGGGTATCCTCAGCTTCCCAGCCAGCGGACACCTGGGATCTCGCCAATGATCATCAAGATCTGCGATGTCTTCAATGCCCTTTCCTCCGCCCGGGTCTACTTTAAAGAACCATTTCCGCCCCACGAAGTGATCCGAAAAATGGTTGTCGAGATGCGGGCCGAGTTTGACCCTTTATTGCTTAATCTGTTTATCGCCACGGTGGGGATTTTTCCGGTTGGTTCGCTGGTTCTGCTGAATAACGGCGCTATCGGGATCATTTATAAAACCAATCCGGAAAACATCTATCGTCCCCAGGTTCGGATCATCGCGAATCCGGATGGAAATAAAGCCGGTCTTCGCGTGGTGGATTTAAACGAGCGGGATCAGGACACGGGCGTGTTTAGTTGTAATATCAGTCGGCTGCTTGATCTTGATCACCATCGCCTCATGACAAGCGCAGAGCCGCTGGCGGATATAAAACCAAGCCTTCAATAAAGCGGGGAAAGCGAGTCCCCTGAATTTCCCGTTACAGGGCCATCTTTTTCCTGAACAGGCCCTTGTTCTCGCAGGCTGCGGGAGCAGGGTCGAGGGTCAGGGTGACGAGATTGTTCGGGTTTGCCTGGATGAGCGGGGCTCCGTTTGCGCCGGTGAGCGAGAGCACGGTGTGGGCGGTGTTGTTGAGGCCGCAAGCCAGGTATTCGAGACGGTCGCCCACCACAATGGGGTTGCGGGTCTCGATCACCGGCTGGGGGCCTGCCTGGCGGACGATGCCCACCGGGGCATAGTCGTAGCTGATCAGCGGCCCGTCGTAGAGCATGTCGGCGGCCCCTGGCGGCTGGTCGCAGAAGTTTTCCGTGTAGCCGCGTGAGCCGATCTTCAGCAACTCCTCCCGGAAGGTCTCAGGCAGGGCGGCGTCAAGGCCCTCTGTCTGCCAGTAATCAAGGGCGGCCCGGTAGAGGCGGGTTATGGCCCCCACATAGTAGACGCTTTTCATTCTCCCTTCGATCTTGAGGCTGTTCGCCCCGGCCCGGATCAGTTCGGGCAGCCGGTTGAGCAGGCAGAGATCCTTGGCGTTGAAGATATAGGTGCCACGGCTGTCTTCCTCCACCGGGAAGAACTGGCCCGGCCGTTTTTCCTCTTCCAGCCGGTAGTGATAGCGGCAGGGATGGGCGCAGTTGCCCTGATTGGCGTCGCGGCCGGTAAGATAGAGGCTCAGGAGACAACGGCCTGAGTAGGAGATGCACAGCGCTCCGTGGACAAAGATCTCCAGCTCTGTCTCGGTGGCCTGCCGGATTTGGGTGATCTCGGCCAGGGAAAGCTCCCTGGCCAAGTTGAGCCGTTTGACCCCCTGGGCGGCCCAGAAACGGACAGATTCGAGGTTGGTCACATTGGCCTGGGTGCTGAGATGAATCGGCAGTTCCGGCGCCACCCGCCGGGCTACGGCGAGGATGCCGGGGTCGGAGATGATCAGGCCGTCCACCTTTGCCTGGCGCAGACTGGCGAGATAGTCGGGCAGCCCGGCCAGATCGTCATTGTGGGCAAAGATGTTGAGGGTGGTGTATACTTGGACACCATGCCCGTGGGCATAGGCTACGGCTTGGGCGATTTCCTCTTCGCCGAAATTGGTGGCATGGGCCCGGAGGCTGAATTTCTTGCCGCCAAGATAGACGGCGTCCGCGCCATAGTGGATGGCGGTCTGCATCTTTTCAACATTGCCTGCCGGGGCAAGAAGTTCCGGAAGTTTCATCAAGAAGCCTTTTTATGCTGAGGATCGGATGGAAGAACGTTTCGAGACTATACACCAGAAAAAGATTGTTGTCGCCATGAGCGGCGGGGTGGATTCCTCAGTGGCCGCCGCCCTCCTGCAAAGGCAGGGGGCGCAAGTGCAGGGGGTTTTCATGGCCCTGGCCCAGCCCGATCTTGTGGAACAGCTGCGCTGGGTTCGCTCGGTTGCCGATTTTTTAAAAATCCCCCTGACTGTGGTGGATCTGGCCGAGGCTTTTCAGCGGGAGGTGGTGGACTATTTCTGCGCCAGCTATTTTGCCGGCAAAACCCCCAACCCCTGCATGATTTGCAACCGGGCCATCAAATTTGGCCGTCTGCTGGATGAGGCCGGAAAAACCCTCGGGGCGGAGCTTTTTGCCACTGGCCATTATGCCCGGATCAGTGGGGATCGCACATCTGGATACCGGCTGCGGCAAGGGCTTGATCCCAAAAAAGATCAGTCATATTTCCTCGGCCTGCTTACTCAGGCGCAGCTTGGTCGTATCTGCTTCCCCTTGGGCGGCTTTCGCAAAGAGGAGGTTTACAGGCTGGCCGTTGAATTTGGCCTGGCTTTCCGGCAGACGGCGGAGAGTCAGGATATCTGTTTTCTTAAAGCTGAGTTGAGCAGCTTGCCTGCTCATACGAAACTTATACCCCCTGGGTGCAAAGCTGAGTTGAGCAGCTTGCCTGCTCATACGAAACTTATACCCCCTGGGGGCAAAGCTGAGTTGGGCAGCTTGCCGGATTTTATGCCCTCCAGGGTGCAAACGAAACTTATACCCTCTGGGTGCAAAAACCAGCCGGTGCCGGAATTTCTCGCCGCTCATTCTCCTGGGCAGGCGCGGCCCGGGCCGATGCGAACCTTACAGGGCCAGGAACTGGGGCGGCATGAGGGCATTCATCGGTACACCATCGGCCAGCGTCGGGGCCTGGGCCTGCCGGACGTCACCCCCTGGTATGTGGCAGGGCTTGATCCGGAGCAAAACGCGGTGGTGGTTGGCAAGGACGCGGATCTCTGGCAGCAGGAGGCGCTGCTGCCCGCTGTGCATTGGCTGAGTGGCCAGCCGCCTGCCTTGCCCTGGGTGGGCGAGGTGAAGATTCGCTCCCGGCATCCAGCCTGCCAGGCGGAGATCACCCGCCACGAGGACGGGGTGCGCTTGATCTTTGCCCAGCCGCAGCGGGCGGTGACCCCTGGTCAGTTTGCGGTTTTTTATGAGGGGGAGGAGGTTATCGGCTGCGGCGAGATCGCTAAATGAGGCTAAATTTGCTGGACTCGTAATGACTCAAAAAAATGACATCTTGTTATTCCGGCGGAGGCCGGAATCCAGTGTTTTCTGATAGTTACAGCAAGGCTGGACCCCGGCTGAAGTTTATCCTCGCAAAGTGAGGGCCGGGGTGACGAGTTGTTACAAGACCAGCAAATTTGCTTTGGTAAATGCGGCGGAAAAACGATACACTGATCAGGACCGCGTTTGCCAGGCCCTTGTTCGTCTGTCCCTCTGGGCTTGCAAATATCCCCGCCCACCCGAAAACCCCAAGGAGCATTATGAATCCATTCATCTCCAAAACCAAGATTGTGGCCACCCTGGGCCCGGCTTCTTTTTCGGTTGCTGTCCAACGCCGTCTGATGGCTGCCGGGGTCGATGGCTTTCGCCTGAATCTTTCCCACGGAGATTTTGAGGAACATGCCGGGGTGATTGCCAGTCTGCGAAAAATCAGCGCGGAAATTGCGCGGCCGGTGGCCATAGTTGTTGACCTGCCTGGGCCGAAAATGCGGCTGGGCAAGGTGGCAAAACCTATTACCGTGCGGCGGGGCGCCAAGGTCTGTTTTGTGCCGGAAGGGCTTGCCCGCTCTGGAGCGGGCATCTTTCTGCCCCATGAAATTGCCGGGCTGGCCGAAGGGTTGCGGCCAGGCGCCATCATCTTTATCGGCGATGGCATGATGCAGTTTAAGGTCAAGTCCATCCAGGGAGAGATTGTCGAAACCGAAGCCCTGGTGGCCGGGGTTGTCCGCTCCAACAAGGGGGTCAATATTCCCGGCTATAATGCGCCGGCCGGGATACTCACCGAGGAAGACAAGCGCGGCATCGCCTTTGCCATCAAGCATAAAGCCGATGTGATCTGCATCTCCTTTGTCGGCGGGCCGGAGGATATGCTGGCGGCCCGCGCGCTTCTGCCGCAAACCGGGAAGTATCGCCCCTGCTTGTTGGCCAAGATCGAGCGGCGTCAGGCGGTGACCAACCTTGATGCCATTCTGACGATGGCCGACGCGGTGATGGTAGCCCGGGGCGATCTTGGCATCGAGCTGCCCATCGAAGAGATTCCGGGCTTGCAGAAGGACATCATCCACCGGGCCAACATGGCGGCAAAGCCGGTGATCGTCGCCACCCAGATGATGCTGTCCATGGTGGACAATGCCCGGCCCACCCGGGCCGAGGTCACCGATGTGGCCAATGCCATTCTCGACGGTGCCGACGCGATCATGTTTTCCGAGGAGACCGCCATTGGTCATGATCCGGCGGCCGTGGTTCGCATTGCCAAAAAAATTGCCCACCAGACCGAACGCCGCCTGGTCAAGAGCGGCGGCGTTGCCCTGGAGGTGCGGGCCGCGATCCGTTCCGAAGACAGCATTGATGATCTGATCAGCAGCGCCACCTGTGACATTTTAGAAAACCGCACCATTGATCTGGCCCTGACCCCGACGGCCTCTGGAACCACGGCCCGGCGCATCGCCCGGATGCGGCCCCGGCCCTGGATTGTGGCGGTCTCCGAAAATCAGACGGTTCGCAATGTCCTGGCCATTTCCTTCGGGGTTTTTCCCATCTGGGTGCCCTCTGTCGATCTGACTGATTCTGATCTGGCCGAACTGCTGAGAGGCGCCGGGCTGATTCGCTCCGGCACACGGCGGCTGGTAATCACTTCCGGTACTCAGTGCGGGGTGGCAGGAACCACCAACAGCCTGAAGATTATTGATGTTTCGTAGGTTGTAAGCGATCTGGAGCAAGGTCTTTCCATGGGCATCCCCAGAAATCCCTTGCTTTTCGGCCTGATGCATCGCATGAATCTGGTGGAGAAGGTTGGCTCCGGCCTGCTGCGCATCCGCCAGATGTCTGAAGCTTACCCTTGTCCGCCGCCACGAATTGAGGCGGATGCAGACTGGTACCGGATTATTTTTCTGCGTCCAGAAACCGAGTCTCAACCAGAGTCGGGGCCAGAGTCGGGGCTAGAGTCGGGGCCAGAGTCGGGGCCAGAGTCGGGGCCAGAGTCGGGGCTAGAGTCGGAGACTGCGAAATCCGTCATAAAAGCACTGACTGGCCATCCGCTCCAACGTGCGGAAATCGCCAAGGCACTTGGTCATGACCAGGTTTCAGGGGCGGTAAACCGGGCGGTGAAGGAATTGCTGAAGAAACAACTCATTGAATACACTCTTCCCGATAAACCAAACAGTCGTCTGCAACAATATCGGTTGACGAAGAACGGTAGAAAGCTGGTTGCAGGAATGAAGCGTAATGATTGAGTCAACCTGAAGGAAAAAATCCTCCTGTGTCTTAACTGCGTCTAATTTTGGATGATCAGTTGGATGAATCAATGACCGAACTTGCCACCTCAATCAAACAATTCGCCTCCCTTAACCGCGCACCTGGCGCGACGTGGACTGATGCCACCAAGCGCAGGGCTCCGCACAAGCCGATCCTCTTGCTGGCTGTGTTGGACTTAGTGCATCGTAATGTTATTACCTCGCCGTTCATCGCCGTTACCGGCGACCTGATGGAGCTGAACGAACTGTTTAACCTTTACTGGCGGCGGATCGTCCCCCTCGGCCAGATCAGCAGCATCGCCTTCCCCTTCTCCCGTCTCGACCGGGAGCCGTTTTGGGAATTGATTCCGCAGCCGGGCACGACCATTACCCCTGCAATCATCAACAATACTTCGTCCGTCACTTACCTGCGCAAACATGCCTTGGGGGCAAAGTTGGACGAGGGACTGTTCCGGGTTATGCAGAGCGGAGAGGGACGGGGGATACTTAGGGAAGCTTTGCTGCAGGCCTGCTTTTCCGCCGGGGCAGCGGCGGTGCTGCGCGAGCAGTCGGTCATCAATCGTGAGGCGTTCGACTACAGCCGGATGCTGGAAGAGAAAGCTCACCTGCCGCTGGTGCAGGAGATCTTGGCGGCGGATAACTATCGTTCCGCAGCCCGTGATCAGGGGTTCCGTCGAATTGTTGTGAAGGCCTATGACCATCGTTGCGCCCTGTGCGGAGTGCGAATCATCACACCGGAACAGCACACCGTGGTTGATGCCGCCCATATCGTTCCATGGTGTAAAAGCCAGAACGATGACATCCGCAACGGCATAGCCTTGTGCAAGCTCTGCCATTGGGCCTTTGACGAGGGTATGATGGGAGTGTCGGACAGCTACGCCGTCATCACCTCGCGCCAGATTGCCGCTGATACCAATGTGCCGGGTTTTTTGTTGACCCTTTCCGGTCGTAGTATTATTCCGCCATCAGACCGCGATCTCTGGCCGGCCCAACAGTACCTTGTCGAACATCGACGGGCATGGCGTTTGTGAGAGGTATATGATCGAGGTTAAGGTGTTTTAGGTGGGGGAGCGTTGACATGAATGTGCACACAGACTGGGGTCAGGCTTGACCCCGTTGTCGTGCGTTGTTGTGCAGGGATAATTAGCCAGTGCGCCGTGAAAATCGCCATCGAATTCCTCAGCCGGGAGGTATACCATGAAGCGCATCATCGTCATTGCCGGCCCCAACGGTGCCGGCAAGACCACCTTCGCCCGTGAGTTCCTTCCCCATGAGGCGAACTGCCCGGATTTCATCAATGCCGACCTGATTGCTGCCGGACTCTCTCCGTTCAAGCCGGAATCCGTGGCCTTGCGGGCCGGGCGCTTGATGCTCGAGGAAATCCACCAAAAAATCCGCCAGGGGAAAAGCTTTGCTTTTGAGAGCACCCTGAGCGGGCGAACCTATGGTAAACTCCTTCGGGACTGCCGGAACCAGGGATACCATATTCTGCTGGTGTTCTTGAGCCTTCCCTCCTCTGAGATGGCGGTTGCGCGGGTGGCCGCCCGGGTAGCGCAAGGCGGTCACCATGTGCCGGAGTCGGACATTCGCCGCCGGTTTGATTCCGGTTTAAAAAACTTTCACGATGTCTATGCAAAGATCGTTGATGCCTGGATATTGTATGACAATTCCGGCAACGTGCCGAAGATCATCACTCGCGGAGAAAACCGATGAAAAAAGCAGCCAATACCCCCGAGAATCCCGAGTTCGCCGCCGTTGACTCCGCGCTGAAACGAGCTGCCAAGGTGGCGCATACCCTGGCGCGCAAGACAAAAACCCCCTGCTATATCTGGAAAGACGGCAAGATCGTAAACGTTGCCGAGCGACGAGCAGAGCCTGATACCCGGCAGGAATGACTGAACTCATCCCCGCGCCGTGGAAATTGCCATCGAATCCGACGAAGCAAGCGCCCTTGAATTCCTCAACCAGAAGGAGGAAGCATGCCGGAAAAATCCTTAGCTGTTTTTGAAGGCAAACAGATTCGCCGTCATTATGACGAGGTGACCGAGACTTGGTACTTCTCGGTGGTGGATATCGTGCAGGCGCTTATCCTGCAGCCGGATTATCAAACTGCCAGGAAGTACTGGAACAAGCTGAAAGAACGGTTGAAAACTGAAGGCAGCCAACTGGTGACAAATTGTCACCAGTTGAAAATGCTTGCCGATGACTGAGGAGCGGCGCTGAATTGCAGACCAGCCTGCCCAGCATCGAACAGATTGAACGTGAATTGAAAGATGCATCATAAAAAGTGAACCCCGCGACTTCTTTTTGGATTATCATGGCAAGGGCATGAACAGTAAAATTCCGGGCAAAAAAACAATCGCCGTCACCACCCTCGGCTGCAAGGTCAACCAGTTTGAGACTGCCGCCTTCCTTTCGGAACTTGCTGAACAGGAGGTGGAGCTGGTTCCTTTTTCCGGCCCGGCGGAGGTTTATATCATCAATACCTGTGCGGTTACGGCCAGGGCGGGAGCTCAGTCGCGCCAGTTGATCCGCCAAGCCTTGCGCGCTAATCCTGAGGCCCGGTTGATCGTGACCGGCTGCTATGCGCAGATTGCCGCGCAGGAGATTCTTGAAATTGCCGACAGTCCTATCTGCATTGTGGGCAACGACAGCAAGCACCGTCTGGTGGAGGTGGCCCTGGCTGACCGGCACTGTGATCTGGAAATGCACCTGGGTAGTATTGCCGGGCAAAAGGAGATCAGCCCTCTTATCGCCACTAGCTTTGGTGCGCGGACTCGGGCTTATCTCAAAGTGCAGGACGGCTGCAATAGCTTTTGCTCCTACTGCATCGTGCCCTATACCAGGGGGCGCAGTCGGAGCCTTGCCCCGGACAAGGCGGTGGCCCAGGCCGAAATCTTTGCCGCCCAGGGTTACAAGGAACAGGTGCTCACCGGCATTCATCTCGGTCATTATGGTCATGATCTTACCCCGCGCACCAATCTACGCGAGTTGCTGGCCCTGCTCCTGGCCAAAAATTTCCCGGTGCGTTACCGCCTGAGCTCCCTGGAACCCACCGAAATAACTGAGGAACTCCTGAACCTCATGGCCGAATCGGCGGCGGTCATGCCCTACCTGCATATTCCTTTGCAGAGCGGGGATGACCGGATTCTTAAAAGGATGAACCGCCGCTATCCTGCCGCCGTTTTTGCCATGGTCGTGGAACAGATTGTGGCGCGTTTGCCAGAGGCGGCCATTGGTGTGGATGTGCTGGTCGGTTTTCCCGGCGAGGACAAGGCCGCCTTTTACAACACCTATAACCTGCTTGAGTCGCTGCCGGTGAGTTATCTCCATGTCTTCCCCTATTCGAAAAGGCCGGGAACCCCGGCTGCCAGCATGGTTGATCAGGTTGCCAAGGCGGAGAAGGAGGAAAGGGTTGGTCTGTTGCGGGAGCTGAATCATAAAAAACGCAGCGCCTTTTACCGCCGTAATCTGGGCAGCACCCGGCAGATTCTGGTAGAAAGACGCAAGCCTGGCTGCCTGCTGCGGGGCTACAGCGAAAATTATATCCCGGTCTCCTTTGAGGGGGACAGCGCCCTGGTGAATCAGCTGGTTACGGTGCGCCTCGAAGAGCTTGCCGAGGACGGGGTGCTGGGTAAGGTTGTCTGATTGATTTATTTGCCACGAAAACCACGAAAGACACGAAAAAAGGAAAAGTAAGCAGTATTTTTTGTAACTACAGGTCTATAGGCTGTTAGCAATAGTAAAAAGCGGGATATATGAGTCGTGCTTGGTTTTGGTATATGCTTCGGGTTTTATACTAACAGCCTTCAGTCTATAGCCTAACCAACTTGGGCAGTTACCACTTTTCGTGCCTTTCGTGGATTTATCGGCACTACTGCCGATGACTGACACGTGGCGAAAAAAACTTTTCCTTTTTTAAGAGACCAGCATGATTGGGGAAATAATTGCCATTGGTGATGAGCTTACCTCCGGGAGGGTGCTGAATACCACCAGCCATTTCGCGGCCAGCCAGCTTTTTGCCGCAGGCCATGAGATTTTGGCCATGACCTGCATCGGGGATGAGCCGGAGCTTATTGGGCGCACCCTGCAACGGGCTTTGCAGCGGGCTGATTTTGTGGTCGTCACCGGCGGTCTGGGGCCTACCACCGATGATTTGACCAACGCTGCGGTTTCCTCGGCCCTGGCCCGGCCCGCTACCTTTTATCCGGAAATATTCAAAAAAATCCAGACGTATGGCAAGGGCCTGCCAACCGGTCAGCAGACTGCCCTGGAAAAACTGGCCTGGCTGCCGGCGGGCGCTCATGCCCTGCACACGGAAGCCAAGATGGCCGGGTATTTTCTGGTTCAAGACGGCAAGCCCATCTTTTTTCTGCCAGGGGTGCCGCAGGAAATGAAGGATCTGCTTCTGGAAACGGTGCTCACCCGGCTGGCGGTCTGGGAAGGCGAGGAGATCCGCCAGGTGCGTCAGAAGGTGTACAAGGTGGTGGGCTTGGCCGAGTCGGAGATCAACCGCAAGCTTGCCCATCTGGAGGGAAGCGATCCCCGGATTCGGCTTGGCTATTATCCCGTGTTTCCCGAGGTGCATGTCAGCCTGACCGCTACCGGGGCCTCCAGCCAGGAGGCTGAGGCGGTAATGCAAAAATATGACGGGCAGATGACGGCTTTGCTTGGCGATTATTGTTACGGCTCCGGGGCAGACACCCTGGAGGGCGTGGTGGGAAGCCTGCTTGCCGGGCGCGGCCAGACGGTGGCTGTGGCTGAATCCTGCACCGGGGGGCTAATCGCTCACAGCCTGACTCGAATCGCCGGGAGTTCCGCCTGGTTTTCCGGGGGGGTGGTGGCTTACAGCAATGCCCTGAAAGAATGCCTGCTAGGGGTCAAGCGGGAGATCATCCTGTGTTGCGGTGCGGTCAGCGCGGAAACCGCCAGGGCCATGGCCGAGGGGATGCGGCGGGTAGCGGATGTTGACTATGCCCTGTCTGTTACCGGCATTGCCGGGCCTGCTGGAGGCAGCGAAGACAAGCCAGTGGGCACGGTCTATTTCGGCCTGGCCAGCTCGGGTAAAACCCAGACCTTTCTTTTTCACTTCTCCGGGGAGCGCGGGAAGGTGCAAGCCCTGTCCAGCCAGACGGCGCTTGATCTTTTGCGCCGCCATCTGATGGGCCTTGATAATGAATGCCGGACGGTGTAAAAAGGTAAGCGATCACAGGGTACGACATCTGCTGCTTTGTTAGGCAGACCCTGCGGGCGTTCTTGAATAGGAGAAAGAATGGCTTCAATGATCGAGGTTTGGGAAATCGGAAAGGATGGAAAGCTTATCCTAGTTGATAGCACTCTTGCGGCCAACAATCGAACCGAGCCGGAGCACTTGGAAGGATGGTTATCTGCAAATCCTACGTTGATCGCCAAAAATATTCGACTTATCGGAAGGCAAGTCGTCACAAAAACGGGTGAGTTGGATCTGCTTGCGATTGACTCTTCTGGAAATGTCATTGTCATAGAATTAAAACGAGATAAGCTTCCCCGTGAAGCCTTAGCACAGGCTATCGATTATGCTTCCGATATTTCGAGCTGGGATATTGCCAAGCTGAGCGAGGAGTGTTCCAAGTTTAATAGACAGACACTGGAAGAGTACTTCGGTGAGCAATTCCCCAACGTAAACATCGAAGACATCGTGTTCAATAGCCTTCAGAGAATCATTCTTGTCGGTTTCAGAGTCGAAGACTCATTGCAGCGCATGGTTGAGTGGTTGTTCGACAAGTACTCAGTAGTCATCAACGTGGTGACTCTAAAATACATTCGAACAACATCCGGCGAGGAATTGCTTGCGAGAACGGCAATATTCAATGAAGAGGTTGAGAAAAGCAAGGTAGGTAGAAAATTTGTTCTTGCTAAGTCGGATGATCCGGGAGCCTACGACGTTGACACCCTAAGGCAAAAACTTTTGGAGTACTTCGAAGACAAGAGAAAAGTGCCACAGGCTATTAGAAGTGTGCTGCTTAAGCTCTGTTTGATCAGTAATACCGTAACTCGAGACATGATTAAAAAAGAACTGGTACAGCAAGGTCTTAGTCCAGACATACAAAAGAGCTTCACTATGGTTGCCAACATCTCTACCCAGATGGGTTTAGAAAAGAACGACTTTCTAAGACAGGTCGTCGTCTATTCCTACCCAGTCTACGAGTGGGAAAAGGATAACTATCAGTTGGTAAAGGAATACAAAGAGTTGGTAAAAGAGGTTCTTGCCTAACATTATACCTTGGGAGACTTGCAACATGGCCATTGCCGAAGATAAGAACAAAACTCTTGATACCGCGATTTTTCAGATCCAGAAGCAGTTCGGCAAGGGTTCGATCATGCGGCTGGGCACTGACGAGCGGGAGGCGGTATCGGTTATCTCCACCGGCACCCTGAGTATCGATATTGCCACCGGGGTCGGCGGCGTGGCCCGGGGTCGGATCACGGAAATCTATGGGCCGGAATCTTCCGGTAAGACGACCCTGGCCCTGCATATCATCGCCGAGGCCCAGAAGGCCGGGGGATCCGCCGCCTTTATCGATGCCGAACATGCCCTGGACATCGGCTATGCCGAGCGCCTTGGGGTCAGGGTTGATGATCTCCTGGTTTCCCAGCCTGACTATGGCGAGCAGGCCTTGGAGATTGTCGAGATTCTCATCCGCAGCGGGGCGGTGGATGTTATTGTAGTGGACTCGGTGGCGGCCCTGGTGCCCAAGGCGGAGATTGACGGCAACGCCGGGGATTCTCATGTCGGCCTTCAGGCCCGGCTGATGAGTCAGGCCATGCGCAAGCTCACCGGGGTACTCAAACGTACCAATACCGCGATCATCTTCATCAACCAGATCCGAATGAAGATCGGGGTCATGTTCGGCAACCCGGAAACCACCACCGGCGGCAACGCGCTTAAGTTTTACAGTTCGCTGAGGCTTGATATCCGGCGCCAGGCTGCGATTAAAGACGGGCTGGAGGTGATCGGCAATCGAACCAAGGTCAAGGTGGTGAAAAACAAGATGGCCCCGCCCTTTAAGGAGGCGGAGTTTGACATCATCTATGGCGAAGGTGCCTCCAGGGTTGGCGATCTGCTCGACCTGGCCGTGGCCCAGGATATAGTCGAGAAAAGCGGAGCCTGGTACTCCTATAACGGCGAACGCATTGGTCAGGGGCGGGAAAATTCCAAGCTCTTTTTAAAGGAGCATCCAGAGATGTGCGCTGATCTTGAAAGAAAGGTGCGCTTGGGGTATGGTCTGCCCGTGATGGGGGAAAAAGGGCCGGTTGCCAAGGCTGCGGCTGGCGACTGATCCGAACTCAGGCAGGAAATATTATCTGTTAAGAAGCGGAGCGCACGGGCGCTCCGCTTCTGTAATTTGAAGGAAGGCAACAATGACCGGCAACGACATACGCAAGCGATTTTTGACCTATTTTGCCGACAAGGGCCATAAGGTGGTGGAAAGCTCCGGCCTGGTGCCCCATGACGATCAGACCCTGCTGTTTGTCAATGCCGGGATGGTGCAGTTCAAGCGGGCCTTTATGGGCGAGGACAAGCGCGACTACATCCGGGCCGCAACCTGTCAGCGCTGCGTGCGGGCAGGCGGCAAGCACAACGACCTGGAGAATGTTGGCTACACCGCGCGCCACCATACCTTTTTCGAGATGCTCGGTAATTTTTCCTTTGGCGATTATTTCAAGAAAGACGCCATCCACTATGCCTGGGATTTTCTTACCAAAGAGATCGGGCTCTCGCCGGAAAAGCTCTGGGTCTCGGTGTTTGCAGACGATGACGAGGCCTTTGCCCTTTGGGAAAAGGTCAAGGATCTGCCCCAGGGCCGCATTGTCCGGATGGGGGAAAAGGACAATTTCTGGGCCATGGGCGATACCGGCCCCTGCGGCCCCTGCTCGGAGATTCACATCGATCAGGGGGCGGAGGCTGGTTGTGGCCGACCTGATTGCCAGCTCGGCTGTGACTGCGACCGTTTCCTGGAGCTTTGGAACCTGGTGTTTATGCAGTTCAATCGGAGCGAGGATGGCAAACTCACTCCGCTGCCCAAGCCGAGTATCGACACCGGCATGGGCCTGGAACGCATTGCCGCTGTTACCCAGGGTAAATTCACCAACTATGACTCCGATCTTTTTGCCGGGATCATTGCGGCAATCGCGAAGGCCGCCGAGGTCAGGTACGGCGAGACTGCTGCGGTCAACACGGCCCTGCGGGTCATCGCCGATCACAGCCGGGCCACCACCTTTCTTGTGGCTGATGGGGTGTTGCCCTCCAATGAGGGGCGGGGTTATGTGCTGCGCCGCATCATGCGCCGGGCCATCCGTTTTGGCCGTTCGCTGGGCTTGAAGAAACCGTTTCTGGCCGGGGTGACCGAGGCGGTCATCGCGGAGATGGGCGAGGCCTATCCTCATCTCCATGGAGCGCGGGAGCTTCTGGCCAAGGTGGTGTACAACGAGGAGGTGCGCTTCCTGGAAACCCTGGATCATGGTCTGACCATGCTCCACCAGGAGATGAAGCGGCTGCACGAAGCCGGGGAGAGATTGGTGTCTGGGGACTTCATCTTCAAGCTTTACGACACCTTCGGTTTTCCGGTGGATATCGTCAAGGATATCGCTATTGAAAAGGGGATGCTGGCGGACGAGGCCGGGTTCAACGCGGCCATGGAGGGGCAGCGCCAGCAATCCAGAAAATCCTGGAAAGCCACCTCTCTGGCCGAAATGGGCCCAGGGGTTCGCGCCTTGCTCGAGACGGGGGTACACAGCCGGTTTGTTGGCTATGAGACGCGGCGCCATCGGGCTGCGATCAGCGGTCTGGTGAGCGCTGGTGGGGCCAGCCTTGAACAGGCGGGCACCGGCGAGCAGATCTCCCTGGTTTGCCCGGAAACCCCGTTTTATGCCGAGTCCGGCGGGCAGAGCGGCGACCGGGGCATGATCATCGGGCCGCAGGGCAAGGCCAGGGTGGAAGATACCGTGGCGGTCGGGGCGGGGCTTATTTTACATCAGGCCGAGGTTATTGAGGGCAGTCTGGCCTTGGGCGAGACCGTCGAGCTCAAGGTGGCCCAGGGCCAACGCCAGCGCACGGCCAGCAATCATACCGCCACCCATCTCTTGCAGGCCGCTTTGCGCGAGGTGCTGGGCGAGCATGTCAAACAGGCCGGTTCCCTGGTTAATCCGCAGCGGCTTCGTTTTGATTTCACCCATTTTTCTCCCTTAAGCCGCGAGGAGCTGGCCAGGGTGGAAAAGATCGTTAATGAGGAGATCAGGGTCAATGCCCAGGTGTCCACTGCGGTGCTTGAGCGGGAGGAGGCCATCCGGGACGGGGCTACGGCCCTGTTTGGTGAAAAATATGAGGCAAAAGTCCGGGTTGTTTCAGTGGGGGAAATCAGCAAGGAGCTGTGCGGCGGCACCCATGTGAGCGCGACCGGGGAGATCGGCCTGTTCAAGATCATGAGCGAAGGCGGCATTGCCGCCGGGGTGCGGCGGATCGAAGCGGTAACCGGGGCTGGGGCCATGGAGCGCTTCCAGCAGGTTGAGGCGCAGCTGGCAACGCTTGCGGCCAGACTTAAGAGTACGCCTGAGGAGCTGGCCGGAAAGCTTGAAAAAATACTGGCCCGCCAGAAAGAGCTGGAGCGGGAGGTGAGCAGGCTGACTGCGGATCTTTCCGTTAATGATCTGGAGGGGATGCTTGCCAACGCCCAGGAGATTGCGGGGGTGAAGGTCATTGTCGCCCGGATCGCCATGGATTCAGCGAAAACCATGCGCGAGGTTGGGGACAAGGTGCGGGACGGGCTGGGCAGCGGCATCGCTGTTTTAGGCGGCGTCTTTGAAGGGAAAGTAAGCCTGCTGGCCATGGTCACCAAGGATCTGGGGGATCGATTTCATGCCGGCCTGATTGTCAAGGAGGTCGCCGCCCTGGTTGGCGGCAGTGGCGGAGGCCGGGCGGATATGGCTCAGGCCGGAGGAACCATGGCGGATAAATTGCCGGAGGCGCTTGCGGCGGTGTCTGGGATCATCGTCGGGCAGGGAGCGAAGTCTTCTTCCTGAGCATCGAGAGCAAGAAGATTTTTAAGGTTTCCGTAGAAATACCTAGGGAAAATAGGGTAAAAATCAACGGGGAAAATGTATTGACAGGCAAAATAAATTCGATTAGAACCGTTCAGTTGTTAATGAACAGGTATTCATTTCATGTGCGGATTTTAAGGGTTTTTTACATATTATAAGAGAAACGGGGGGCAGTAATGATTACCATCGACCTGACCATGCTTATTCAGATTGTCAATATGCTCCTGCTTATTGTCGTTCTGAATGCCTTCTTGTATAAACCGATCCGGGCAATTATCGAAGAGCGGCAGAAGAAGATCGGCGGCCTTGACGAGGGCATTGACCAGTTCAAAAAAAATGCCGCGTCGCGCCTGGCTGAATTTGCTCAGAAGATGAAGGATGCCAGGATCAGGGCCAAAAAAGAGTACGAGGCGGCCAGAAATGCGGCCCTGGCTGAAAGCACGGAGAAACTGGCTGGTATCCGCAAGGAGGTTGACGCCCAGAAAATCGGTCAGCTGGCGGAAATAGAAAAGCAGTTTGTTGCGGCCCAGTCCGAGTTGCAAGGCCAGATTTCTGGTTTTGCCAGCGAGATGGCGGGCAAGGTTTTGGGGAGGTCACTGTAAATGAAGAACGTATCCTGGAAAAAAACTGGGGTCAGCGCCTTGTCGGCGCTTGTCGTGCTGGCTTTTGCCGCTGCGGCATATGCCTCTGGGGATAGCGCTATTCCTAGAGAAAAGTGGCTGGATCTTCTCTGGCGGACCACGAATTTCGCCGGGCTGGTTTTCATTCTGGTGTTTTTTCTGAAGAAACCCTTTGCCGATGGCTTGAGAAATCGGAGAGAGGGCATCAAGGATCAGCTTGAGGCTCTGGAGTCCCGCAAGGCCGAGGCAGAGCTGTTGTACAAGGAGGCCGAAGGCAAATTGGCCAGACTCGATGAGGAGGTGAACGCCATTATCACCGAGGCGGTTCATCAGGGCGAGGCCGAGAAGGCAAAGATCATTACCGAGGCGGAGCGCAATGCCGGCGACATTAAGCGTCAGGCGGAAATGGCTGTGGCCCATGAGCTTGCCGAGGCCAAGAGCCGGCTGAAGGCCGAGGTTGCCGAACAAGCCGTGCTGCTGGCGGCGGAGCTGATTAAAAAGAATATTCAACCTGCGGATCAGAGCAGGATGGTTGAGCTGTCTCTTGAAAAGGTGGGGGGTATTCAGTGAAGAATACAGTGATAGCCAAACGATATGCCAAGGCGTTGTTTGCCGTGGGCAAGGAAGGAAATGCCTTTGCGGAATTCAGCAAGACTCTTGAGGCCATGGCCGAACTCTTTGTTGGGATGCCCGAGGTAGCCGATGCCCTGACCAACCCGCTTTATCCGGTTGAGGCGCGGGAGAAGGTTATGGAGCATCTTCTCGTCTCCATGCAGGTTTCCCAGGTGATGGGCAATTTTTTCAAGCTGCTGGTGCAGAAAAAACGGGCGAATATTCTGCCCGATATCGCTGCGGTATTTCAGGCGATGGTCGATGCGGATAACAATATGTGTCAGGGGACGGTGATTTCGGCTATGGAGCTGACGCCGGAACTCAGGGCAAAGGTTCGGGCAACTTTGGAAAAAATAACCGGCCATCAGGTCGTCCTCACGGCCCAGGTGGATCCGTCTATTATCGGCGGAATCGTGGCCAAGGTCGGTGATCTGGTGCTGGATGGAAGCATCAGGTCACAGCTGGCTGGTTTAAAAGAATCCATTAAGGGGAGTGTATAAGACAAATGCAGATCAAAGCCGAAGAGATCAGTCAAATTATCAAGGGGCAGATCAAGGATTACGAAAGTAAGGTTGATCTGAGTGAAACCGGCACCGTAATCTCCGTTGGTGACGGTATCGCTCGTGTGTACGGGGTGGAAAAGTGTATGGCCATGGAGCTGCTGGAGTTTCCCGGCGGGGTTCTTGGCATTGCCTTGAACCTGGAAGCGGACAACGTTGGTTGCGCGATCCTTGGGGAGGTGCGAAAGATCAAGGAAGGCGACACCGTGAAACGTACCGGGCGTATTGCCGAGGTTCCCGTTGGCCCTGAGATGGAAGGCCGCGTCGTTGACGGCGTGGGCACCCCCATTGACGGCCAGGGGCCGCTCAACGCCAAGCACAGCTCTAAGATCGAGGTTCTGGCCCCTGGCGTTATTGCCAGAAAATCCGTGCATGAGCCCTGCTACACCGGGGCCAAGGCGGTTGATGCCATGACCCCGGTTGGCCGCGGTCAGCGCGAACTGATCATCGGCGACCGGCAGATCGGTAAGACCGCTCTCTGCGTGGACGCGATCATCGCCCAGAAATACACCGATGTGCACTGTGTTTATGTGGCCATCGGCCAGAAGAAATCAACGGTGGCCCTGGTGGTTGAAGCGCTCCGTAAGCATGGCGCCATGGAATACACCACCGTGGTCGCGGCCTGCGCCTCCGATCCGGCGCCGATGCAGTATGTCGCCGCCTTTGCCGGTTGCGCCATGGGCGAGTACTTCCGGGACAAC
>Ga0208863_1000588_pt1 | contig 32121 bp, 14 predicted proteins | sample RifOxyD3_FD_184040 | JGI IMG/M metagenome (GOLD analysis project Ga0208863, IMG submission 184040) | Soil microbial communities from Rifle, Colorado - Rifle Oxygen_injection D3 (SPAdes) | ecosystem: Environmental > Terrestrial > Deep subsurface > Rock core/Sediment | place: Rifle, Colorado...
CTTCACACCCACGGCGAATAGCACCAGCAACGGCACGGCCAGTGTTGCTGTGAACAGGTTCACCGATGCGGCGGGCAATGCCAACACGGCGACCGCTTCCCTCAACATGGCGGTAGATACCGCTGCCCCCACAGCAACTGTTGCTATAACGGGTGCCGATGACAACGTCCCTGTCACACCGATCGCCAACATCAGTGCAGACACCACCACCAACGACAACACCCCGACCCTCAAGGGCACCCTTACCGGTGCCTTGGGCGATGGCGAAGTCATTGCCCTTTACGACGGCAGCACCCGCCTGGGGACCGCCACGGTTGCCGGAACGGACTGGTCCTACGCCACCACCAGCCTGAGCAACGGCACGCACAGCTTCAGCGCCCGTGTCGAGGACGCAGCCGGCAACCAGGGCAGCGCCAGCGCGGTCTATAGCTTCACCGTCGACGCCAGCGTCCCCACTGCCATTGCCACCATCACCAGCGCGGTTGACAACGTGGGACACTTCACCGGCGCCATCACCAATGGCGGACTGAGCAACGACGCAACCCTTGATCTGGGCGGAACCCTCAGCGGTGCCTTGGCGCAGGGCGACAGCGTCGTCCTCTATGACGGCACGGCCCGCCTTGGTACCGCCAGCGTCAGCGGCACGACTTGGAGCTACGCCACGGGCCAGCTCACCGATGGCAACCACAGCTTCACCGCCGTGGTGGAAAATGCCGGTGGCAATCAGGGCACCCCAAGCCAGCCCCACAGCCTGATCCTCGACACCCAGTCCCCTGCGGCACCGGATGCCGAGATGCAGGCAGATACTGGCGCCAGCAATAGCGATGACATCACCAGCAACGGCCAGGTCAACGTCATAGTCGAACAGGGCGCGAGCTGGGAATACAGCACTAACAGCGGCCAGAACTGGACTGCGGGGGTGGGCAGCAGCTTTACCTTGGCGGAAGGGATCTACCCGGCCAATCAGGTCCAGCTGCGCCAGATCGATGCGGCGGGCAATGTCAGTCCCCTGAGGAGCAATGTCGAGGGCTCGATCATCATCTACCAGACGGCGCCAGATGCCCCCATCATTAACCTCGTTGCCGGTGATGACCGCGTCAACGCGGCCGAAAAGGCCGCAGGCCTGACCCTGACAGGTACAGCCGAAGTTGGCAGCCAAGTTCAAGTTACCTGGGGCAACAGCAGCAAGAACATCACCGCCAGCGACGGCACCTGGAGCCTTGGCTTCGCCAGCGGCGAAGTCCCCGCAGACGGCGCCAGCAGCATCAGTGCCACCGCCACCGACTTGGCTGGCAACACCAGCCTAGCCGGGACCCGTGCGGTCAACATCGACAGCCTGGCCCCTACAGCAACTGCCACCATCAGCGGAGCGGATGACAACGTCCCGGCCGATGCCATCACCAATATCGCCCAAGGCAGCAGCACCAACGACAACACCCCAACCCTCAGGGGCACCCTTACCGGTGCCTTGGGCGATGGCGAAGTCATTGCCCTTTACGACGGCAACGCCCGACTGGGGACCGCCACGGTTAACGGAACGGACTGGATCTACGCCAATACCAGCCTGAGCAGCGGCGCGCACAGCTTCAGCGCCTGCGTCGAGGACGCCGTAGGTAACCTGGGAACCGCCAGCGTGGCCTATGGTTTCACCGTCGATACCACTGTCCCGACCGTCACTGCCACCATCACCGGCGCTGCCGACGATGTGGAGACCAACACCGGCAATATCGCCAATGGCGGCATCAGTAATGATGCTAGCCCCGTGTTGAGCGGTATTCTCGATGCCCACTTGGCCAGCGGCGAAACCGTCCGCATCTACCAGGACGGCGCCTATGTAGGCAATGCCACCGTCCAAGGCCAGAATTGGACCTTTGCCGCGACGTTGAATGCCAGCGCCCCTCTTCTCAACGACAACCTCGGTACCCCGAATACGGCCCTTTGGCAGGAATCCAACTGGAGCAACGGAGGCGTTTTCCTCAATAGCTGGAACCCCAGCCAAGTCAACTTCGGCGGCGGGCAGATGACCCTCAGCTTGGACAAGGTCAATGACGCCTTGGTCTCCGGTGAATACCAGTCGCTGAATACCTACGGCCATGGCACCTATCAGGCCAGTCTCCGGGCTTCCGGGGTGGCGGGCACCGTCACCGGTTTCTTTACTTACAACGGCACGCCCCACGATGAGATCGACGTGGAAATCCTGGGCGACGACCCGACTCGGATGCAGGTTAATTACTGGACCAACGGCGTTCAGCATGCCACCAGTATCGATCTGGGCTTCGATGCCTCCCAAGGCACTCATACCTATGCCTTCCGTTGGGAACCCAATTCCATCACCTGGTTCGTGGACGGTGTCGCGGTGTACATGGAAGACGGCACCCGAGGATCGCTCCCGACCCACCCTGGCAAGCTGATGACCAACCTCTGGGGCGCCAGCGGGACGGGCGGCTGGAGCAGCGATTACGACTTCGCTTCGGCGGGTGCAGCCAGCGTTGTGGTTGACCAGATCGGCTTTACCCCGCTCGACCAGGCACAGGTATTCAGCGCGCGGGTGGTCGATGCCGCCGGCAACGAAGGGCCGGTCAGTAATGATTACAGCCTGACCCTCGACACCACCGCCCCGGCTCTGACCCCGATCGGCCTGGACCCGTTTAGTGACACTGGCATAGCGGGCGACCGGGTCTCCAGCGACACCACGCCGACCTTCAATTTTTCCGCCGAGCGGGGGGCCACGCTGGCATTTAATCTGGGTGATAACAAGGGGTTTGTCACCTTCGGCACAGGCACCGGCACGGAGATGTCCTACACCGCCCCGGCCTACGCGGCGGATGGCAACTATAACGTCCAACTGCGCGCCACTGACGCGGCCGGCAATGTCACCACCCAGGGCCTTGCCTACACCCTGGACACAACGCAGCCCAACTTCACGGACAACACCAGCCTGAGCATCGCCGAGAACACCACGGCAGTCACCACAGTGACGGCCAGCGATGCGGGCGGCGGTCTGAGCTACAGCTTGGCAGATGCTGCGGACATGGGGCTGTTCTCCATCGACGCCAATTCGGGCGCGCTGAGCTTCAACCCCCCCCCGGACTTCGAGAACCCTGCCAGCATGGCTGGCGGCAACGTTTACCAGGTCGGTGTCACAGCCACCGACCTGGCGGGCAACTTCAGCGTTCAGCAGTTGACCGTCACGGTGTCCGATGTGGCCGAGACTTTGGCCACCGGCACGGTGGCCGACGGCTATCTCTCCGGCGCCACGGTGTTCTTGGACCAGAACCGGAATGGGGTCCTGGATGCGGGCGAACTCTCGACCACCACGAACCAAGATGGTCAGTTCAGCCTCGATACCGCCGGACGCACCGGCACCCTGGTTGCTTCCGGCGGCGTGGACACTTCGACCGGGCTGGACAATCATGCCCTGCTCTCCGCCGTGGCCGGTTCCACCACCATCAACCCGCTTACGACCCTCGTCAGCGTCCTTGTCGGCGCCAATCCCACTTCCCAAGCCATCGCCGATGCGGAGGCCAAGGTCAAATCCGTCCTGGCACTGACCTCGCTATCCGATGACTTCGGCCAGTACGACCCGCTGGCCGTCACATTGGATGCCAAGGCCGACGTGGCCTCGAAAATGGCAGCGCTGGAGGTCCAGGCCAAGGCGGTGGTCTTGCAGAACCTGATTGTGACAGGCTCCTCAGCCCTTGCGGGCGCTGCCGGGACTGACGTCACTGTTGGGCAGGCGACCTATGCCAGGGCGATCTACGAGGCCCTGTTCGACCGGGTAACGGCTAGCGTGCGTGAAGGTGAGATGGAGGATGACCTGCTCGACGCAAGTAAGATCAAGACCATCCTGAATGATGCGGCAGGCAAGCTGCTTGATGAGGGTATCAGCTTCAACAGCACCCAGCTCGCCAACTTCACCACCGCCGCCAGCAAGGCGATTGCCGCCACCTCCGAGATGATCAAGACCGCCGTTGAGGAAGGCAGCAGCACCGATGCCCTGACCCGCCTGACCCACGTCATCCGGGCGCAAACGGTGATCCAGGGCGAGGTGGCATCGAAGCTGCTCAGCGGTGACGACGACACATCGAATTACGACAGCCTAGAGGAAATCATAGAGCACGCCCAGGGCGTGACCGGCATCAAACTGGCCGAAGGACGCGAGGCCAGCGAGGACGCTGAAGGACCCGCAGTCACCTCAGTGATCTTCCCCACGGCGAAGACCTACCACCCCGGCGATGCGCTGGTGTTCAAGATCGAACTCAGTGAAGGGGTATTGATCACCGGCTCGCCGCAGCTCGAACTGGAGATCGGCGGGAGGAAGGTCCTGGCCGATCTGGACAGAACCCAATCCACGCCGGGCACGCTGGCGTTCAGCTACACCGTGCAGGCCAGCGACACAAACGGCCCGGTTCAGCTGGGCGACCTCAAGGCAGGCGTGGGAACGGTGATCAAGGACTTGGCCGGCCGTCTGATTGAGGAGCTGGAACTGGATCTGGGGGACTGGACGATACCAGAGGGTATTTTGGTGGATGGCGGAGTCAACGTTGACTCTCCGATCCTGCAATACGCGCAAATCGACAGCAACACCCTGACGCTGAACTATAGTGAACCGCTCGACAGCGGTCATGGACCGGATAAAGGCGCCTTCGCGGTCAGCATCAACGGTAGCACCGTGACGGTGAATTCTGTGATGGTAACTGGCAGCCAGGTCAGCCTGGGCCTGTCGCAATCCATGCAACAGGGTGCCACTGTAACGGTCAGCTACAGCGATCCCACCACCGGCAACGATGCCAATGCCATCCAGGATGCGGCTGGCAATGACGCAACTTCCAGCGGCCTATCAGGGACGGCAACCAACGCCTGGACACTGACTGTCGGCACCGACGGCGCCGATATCATCGATCTCGATCACAGAGGCTTCCGGCAGAGCCGCATCGAGGGGCGCGGCGGGGATGATCTGATCATTGGCAGCGGCAGCAACGATGTCATCGTCGGTGGCGAAGGGGCCGATACCATCAATGGCGGCTGGGGCAGGGATGTCATCGACCTGACCGAAACAGCGCGTGCCACCGATACCCTGACGCAAATGACCGATGAAGGCACGAACAGCAGTAGCCATCCCTATGACTACGATACCGTTCTCGGCTTCGATGTCTCTGACGCCGGTGGCAATAACAACGATGTCCTGAATCTGCCCTCCAACATCCTCGCTCCCAACGGCAATGTCGATGGCATCGACGTGGGCAGCCTGGCCCAACACAGCATCCAGAGCGGCATCCTCACCTTCAAGGACGGCAGCGGCAACGCCGTGCTGATCGATAGCACCAACCTGAACGACGCCACCACCTATCTGGAACGAAACTTCCGCAGCGACAATGCCGCCGGGCACACGCTTGCCTTCGAGGCCGACACCGATAACAGCGGCACGGCCGATTCCCTGTTCGTTTTCCAAGACGGCGGCGGCACGGACATCGACAACGACTACATGATCGAGCTGCAAGGCGTCACCGGGGTCACCCTGAGCAATGCGGCGGGCCAGAACGTCGTCCAGATCGTCGATACCACCGGACCAGAGCCTAGTGGCCCTGGAATAACACTGACCAGCAACGGCTTTCAGATCGACTACTCGGAACCAGTTATCGCCGTTGACTATAGCGGCATCAGCCTGCAAAAGGTGGCTGCCGACGGTACCCAGACCTCGATTGCCATTGCTTCCAATGGCATCGGCATCAGTGGCAATCTGGTCACCGTTACGACCAATACGACCTTTGATGTTGCAGGTGGTGACTATCTCCTGGCCACCCTCACCAGCCCCTTCTCTGCCACCGACGGTAACAGCAATACCCTGGACCTGTTCGGGCAGGGGGATTCCTACCAATTGGTTATTGGCGGTGATGGGAATACGACCGTAAATCTTTCGACCATGTTGACAGGGGACGGCGCCTTCATCCTGGGCGGCGCGGGCAATGACATCCTGACCGCCCATCCCATGGGGGATGAATTGGATGGTGGAGCGGGTAACGATACCTTGACCGGTAGCGCGAATGAGGATGAGCTCAGCGGCGGAGAAGGGAATGACGCCCTCCTGGCTGGAGCGGGCAATGACCGGTTATCCGGCGGTGCGGGGGCGGACAGCCTCGATGGCGGCGCGGGCGCGGATTATTTCGAGTTTACCCAAAGCGGCGCTGAGGTACTTGGCGCGACGGGTTTCTCCGGGAGCGACTCCACCTCGGTGAGCTTTACCGATAGTGGCAACACCGGTGTCAGCGATGGCGATATCTTCACCTTCACCGGCGGCGCCGATGTCGTCAGCGGCGGCTTTACTGTCGTTGCACAGAACAACGATCCCCGGAGCGGTGACCACATCAACCTGCGTTCCGGCATTCCCGGCGTGAACAGCCCGGCGCTCATGAGCGCCGTCCCCACCAACGGGTTGGTCAGTGACCAGGGCTACTACTTCGTGCGCGGCGGTTACGACGCCACAGACTCGGGCACCTTCACCGTCAACAACGCCAACGGCGCCGATACCCTGGTGGTCTATGACGGCGACGGCACCAGCGGCGGCATCAGCCAGGCCGCCTTCGTTATCCAGAACACCCTCCCCAGCCAGTTGACCGGGACGAATTGGGGTGAGATCTATCTCAATGGCACCGGCGGCGGGCAGACATTGCCGACGCTCTCCATCAGCTCCCATACCACCGATGGGACGGTCCTGGAGGGCAACAACGGCGGCGCGAATACCGTCACCTTCCAGATCACCCGGACCGGTGACACCTCCGGCGCCTCCACGGTGAATTGGTCCGTGGTGTCCGCTAACTCACCAACGGTTGACGCAGCGGACTTTGTCGGCAATAGCTTTGCCTCGGGTTCTGTCAGCTTCGCGGCAGGGGAGACGACCAAGACCCTGACCGTCGATGTGGCCGCCGACACCACGCCCGAATCCGACGAGCCTTTTGGTGTGCGCCTCTCCAATCCGACGGGGGCTACCCTCGGGTTCAGCGAGACCCAGGTGGTCATCCGCAATGACGACACTGGCAGCACACCCGGTGACACCCCAGGCGCGCCTGCCATTGCCGTGCTTCAGGCCGTAGACACGGGGTTGACCACGGGTAGTGACCAGAATTCAGGCAATGTCGCGCCCGTGGTAATGCTCAGGATCACCGGCTCACCCAATGCCCAGATCAGTTTCTTTGATGATCGCGACAATGATGGGCAGCAGGGTACTAGCGATGAGGGTCCCTTTACCTTCACCCTGAATGCGAACGGTGAATTCATTCTTGGCGGTGGTGCGCTGGATTCGAACACCGGCAATTATATTTTTGAAGGCTTCCATACCGATGGCAATGCTGGCGTTCACCATCTGCGCGCCTTCCAGACCGTCAATGGTGTGAACTCAGCGACCACCCGACTGGATGTGACTGCGGGCACAACTTTTATCGTCAACGATCAAGCATTCCCCGTTACCCAAGGACTGCCGGAGATCGACTTCGACAGCACCCCAGTCGGCCAACCGGCAACCAATGAAACCTTTGAGGATCTCTACTGGGATACAGCCAAGGCGAGCGACCCCACCTACTTGGGCAGCGCGGGCAATACCGGGGCCACATCCCAACATCACCTCTACGACACCAATGGCGATGGCCTTCCCGATCATTTTGATGGGATCGGCGATAGCAGTGCCAGTGAGGAGGGGCTTATCACTCCCTTGGATTTGGATGGTGTCGGTGGCTTTGATCACATGCGGATTTCCAGTCCGGGCGGTGCCCAGAGCCAAACCTTCCGTATGGCCTTTGATGTCGATGGGGATTGGGTGGGGAGCTATATACCGAGTGAAGGGACGGGAGAGGTCAACCCGGACGCACCCGTCCTGCAATACGCCGAGATCAGCAACAATACCCTGACGCTGAACTACAGCGAGACGCTGGACGCCGCCCACGCGCCACTCATCGGGGCCTTCGCGGTCAGCTTTAACGGTACGAACGCCACGATCAGCTCCCTGTCGGTCAGCGGCAGCCAAGTCATCCTTAACTTGGCGCAGTCCATGCCGTCTGGCGCCACGGTGGCGCTCAGCTATACCGATCCCTCCTCGGCCAACGATGCCAATGCCATTCAGGATACCGCTGGCAACGATGCCGCCAGCAGCAACCTGTCGGGCACCACCAAGACCTGGCGGCTGGTGCTGGGTGACGATGGCTCCAATCTCATCGACCTGAGCGGCCCCGGTGGCGATTGGGCGACTGTCATCGGCGGCGAGGGGGCGGACACCATCATTGGTGGCTGGGGCGCTGACCAGATCAACCTCACCGAGACCACCAAATCCACCGACACGGTTATGGTGGTGGGCGGTGACAGCGAGAGCAGCGTCCAGCACCCCGACCTGATCACCGGCTTCGATGTCTCGGGCACGGTCACCAACGATGTGCTCAATCTGCCGTCCGGCACCATTGCCGGTGATGTGGGCATAACGGCAGGTGTGCCTGTCGGTGGTCTGGCCCAGCACAGCATCGCGGCTGGCATCATCACCTTCCGGAATAGCAGTGGCACTGCGGTCAACATCACCAACGCCAACCTCCAGGATGCCATCGGTTACCTAGGGAACCTCAAGGTCGGTGACACGGTCGCCTTCCGCGCCACCGGCATTCCCGACCCAACCAACAACAGCGTCATCATCGATCCGCTGTTCGTCTATCAGTTCGGACAGGATGATAGCCTGATTGCCCTGACCGGCATCCCGTCCGGCGCGACCCTGAGCACGGTGGCTGGCCAGGACAAGATCCAGATCGTCGACACCACCGGGCCGCAGGTCAATGGCGCCAGCTTGTCTTCCACCGGCCTGGTGCTGTACTACAACGAGGCGGTGAAGAGCGTCGATTTCTCCGGCCTGACGCTCAAGAAGAATGGCGTGGGCGATGCGCTGACTATCAACCCGGTGATTTATGGCGCCGACCCCACGCAGGTCGTGGTAAATACCGGCGTGCTGGCCGGTACCGACTATCTGTTGATCACGCCCAATGCGAACAGGACCGGGGAGAGTGCCACCGATTATCAGGGCCAAACCGAATCCCACCTGTTTGATCCCGATGAGGCCGGTGTCGCTATCGGCGGCGCGGGGGATACGGTTATCGACCTTTCCGGGCTGACCGGCAACTACGGTCTCCACGATCCGGATGGCGGCGACGACATCCTGACCGGCGGGGTCGGCGACAACTGGCTGGATGGTGGATTTGGCAACGACACCCTGAACGGCGGCGAAGGTAACGACTATCTGGATGGCGATAGCTGGGATGACCGCAATATGGGGGGTAGTGACACCCTGAACGGCGGGGCCGGCAACGATAAGCTCTCCGGCGGCATCGGCGTTGACCTTCTGAATGGCGGCACGGGTGCGGACGAATATGAGTTCCGGCAGGGCGATTCCGCCGGATTCGTCCTCGATGGCAATACCTACAGCTTCTACGCTGGAACGGACGTTATCGACGGCAGCGGATTTGATGTGACCGGACCGGCTAGCGACCGCATCTATATCTGGGGCAATACCAATGGCGTGAGCCCGACGGGGACCTGGAATAGCAACGCCTTCACCCCGTCCGTCCCTGTGGATGGCCAGGTTACCGACCAGAAATATTACCTGGTTCGGGGCGACTACAACCTGTCCAGCGAGGCCAATCCCCTTTATAAAGGCGCCTTCACCGCCAACAGCGCCACCGGCGCCGACACCCTGGTGGTCTATGACGGCGACGAAAGCACCGGCGTGAGCCAGACCGCCTTCGTCGTCAAGGGCATCCAGCCTTCCCAGCTTTCTCAGGAGCAGTGGAGCACCCTTTATTTCAATGGATCTGCCTCACCTCCTCCGACCAGCGAGACCCCCGTCATCACCAGCAACGGCGGCGGCGACAGCGCTTCGATTGATGTGGTGGAGAACACCGCCTTTGTTACCACCATGACGGCCAGTGATGCCGATACCCCGGCAGCCGATCTGACCTACAGCCTAAGCGGCAACGATGCCGGTTTGTTCAACATCAGTAACACGGGTGAATTGCGCTTCAACACCGCACCGAATTACGAAACCCCGGCCGACACAGGTAGTGACAACACCTATGACGTTACTGTCCAGGTCTCTGACGGGGTACGCACCGACACCCAGTCCCTGGCGGTGAAGGTTACCGATGCCGTCGAGGGCGGTGCTGGTCACATCTACTATGTCAGCACCACGGGGGCCGGCCTCCGGGATGGATCGAGCCAGGCCAATGCCTTCGGGTCATTGCAAGATGCTGTGGCGCTACTCCGGGCGGGCGATACTCTGCTGGTGATGGATGGTCTCTACGACGTTTCCAGCAGTCCCCTGATCCAGCCCGCCAATTCCGGTACGGCAGGCAACTACATCACCATCCAGGCGGCCCCCGGCGCAACGCCCATCATCGACGGTGGCAATGCCGAGCTTCTTTCTGGCGGCCTGATCAACATCGCCAACAAGCAATACATCCGCATCGAGGGTCTGACCGTCCGTAATGTTGATGACGGCGTGGAAGGTATCGGCATCTACGTCGAGAACTCCCAGCATATCCAGATCGTCGGCAATACCGTCTCCCACACCGATTCCTCGGGTATCCAGGTTTTCACAAAGACGGGGCCTGGTTTCCCCGGCAGCCGCACCACGGACATCCTCATCGACGGTAACGAGGTGTTCGATACCAATCGCGGCGGCCCCAATGAGATGATCACTGTCGCCAACGCCGACAACGTGATCGTCAGCAACAACCGGGTCCACGACAACGGCGGTGGGGACACAGGCGGGGAAGGCATCGACATCAAGCAGGGATCGACGAACGTCACGGTGATCGGCAACGAGATCTACAACATCGTCAATCGGCCGGGGATCTATATCGACGCCTGGGATGCAGATACGGGAAATATCCGGGTGACCGGGAATATCATCCACGACGGCAACCGTTCCGGGATCTATGTTGGCTCCGAGCGGGGCGGGCTGCTGCACGATGTCGAGATCAGCAACAACCTGATCTATAACAACGGCAGCGCGGGCATTACCTTTGCTCAGGACAGCGGCTTCAGCGGTTCCCAGCCGCTGACCAACATCCAGGTCGTCAATAACACCCTCTACCACAACGGCGTGGCCGTTAACTGGTATGGCGGCATCTATTTCGAGAACGAGCAATCGAGCGACTTCCACGTCTATAACAACCTGGTGGCCGACAACGGTGGATGGCAGATTGGTGCCTTGCCGGGCTCGGCCAGCAACATCCTCATCGAAAACAACCTGCTGCACGGGACCCTGGGCAGCGCGGACAACGCGCGCATCGCCAGCGAACTTGATGCCGTCGGTGACCCAGGTTTCGTCAGTACCGCCACAGGCAGCATCGATCTGAGCCTTCAGTCCGGTTCAGCGGCCATTGATGCCGGCATCAACCCGGCGGGGACGCCGATAACCGACCATGAGGGTGATGCCCGTCCCCAGGGAGGCGGGATGGACATCGGGGCAGACGAATACGTTGCATCGATTCCGGGGACTGTTCTTGCCTCCCCTGTCATCACCAGCAACGGCGGCAGCGACAGCGCATCGATTGATCAGGCGGAGAACACCACCTTTGTTACCACAGTGACGGCCAGTGATGCCGATACCCTGGCAGCCGATCTGACCTACAGCCTGAGCGGCAACGATGCCGGTTTGTTCAACATCAGCAGCACGGGCGAATTGCGCTTCAACACCGCGCCGGACTACGAGAGCCCTGCCGATACTGGTGGAAACAACGTCTATGACGTGACCGTGCAGGTCTCCGATGGTGTTCGTGCTGATAGCCAGAATCTGGCAGTCAATGTGACCGATGCGGCGGAGGTCAACCCGGACGCACCCGTCCTGCAATATGCTGAGTTGTGGCCTTATAACAATAGCCTGAAGCTGAATTACAGCGAGCCATTGGATAGCGCCCATGCACCTGTGTCAGGGGCCTTTGCAGTCACCATTAACGGCTCGAACGTCGCGGTTAGTTCTCTGTCAGTGAATGGCAGCCAGGTAATCCTCGGGCTGGCTCAGTCCAAGATGCCCGGCGATGTTGTAACACTTAGTTATACCGATCCCAGCTCGGGCAACGATGTCAATGCCATCCAGGATGCCGCCGGTAACGACGCAGCAGGCAGCAAGCTGTCTGGGACTTTAAGAACCTGGCGGATGGTGATAGGTGATGGTGGTTCCAATATCATTGATCTGAGCAATTCTGGTGGCGGTACGACCTATGTTGGCGGTGAGGGTTCCGACACTCTGTTTGGCGGCTGGAGTTCTGATGTTTTCGACCTTGCCGAGGCCATAAAGGCTTCCGACAGGGTTGTGGTGGGTACGGACTACAGGAGCGAAATTAGTGATCCCGACCTTATCACCGGATTTGATATCTCGGGAACGACCACCAACGATGTGCTGGATCTGCCATCAGGTACGATCGCCCAAGACCAAGCCGAAATTGGAGGTTTGGCTGTTGGCGGATTGGCGCGGCATAGCATTTCAAAGGGCGTCCTTACTTTCAATGATGCCGATGGTAATGTGATTGTTATTACCAACAGCAATCTCCAGGATGCTATCGGTTATTTGTCGAATAACATCAAGGTTGGTGACACGGTTGCCTTCCGCGCAACAGGCATTCCCGATCCCGATAGTAATGCCATAATCGATCCCCTTTTCGTATACCAGCACAGCAACGGAGATGACGATATCCTGGTCGCTCTGACGGGTATTCCGGCCACCGCCACACTAAGTACAACGCCCGGCCAGGACCTGATCCAGATTGCCGACAGCATCGGCCCTCATGTTAATGATGCGTATCTGACCTCCTCTGGACTGACTTTCCAGTTCAACGAGGCGGTGAATGCTGTTGATTTCTCAGGACTAACGATCCTAAAAAATGGCACTGGAAGTGCGCTTAACATCTCTACCGCAGTGGATATGAACGACCCTACCCTCGTTCTGGTGGGGACGGGAGAGTTGACTTATAGCGACTACCTGTTGATAACACCGAAGGCAGATAGGACTGGGCAAGGTGCCACTGATAACCAGAACAATACCGATAACGGTATGTTTGCGCTGGATGAAGCCGGTATCGCTATCGGTGGTGCGGAGAATACGGTTATCGATATATCTGCCTTGACAGGGGACTACCATATCCTCGACGCGCATGGCGGTGATGATGTCCTGACTGGTAATGCCGGCTCTAATGGCATATTGGGCGGTATGGGTAGTGATGTTCTGAATGGAGGAGAGGGTGACGACTATCTGACTGGTGATATCTGGGAGGAGCGCAATTTGGGGGGCAACGATACCCTGAATGGCGGGGCTGGCGAGGACTGGCTTTATGGCGGTATTGGTGCAGATCTGTTGAACGGTGAGTCTGGCGCGGACGAATACGATTTCCAACAGGGTGATTCAACCCCCGTTATCTTCGCAGACTTGGGAAGTATCGGCCTGGGTGATGGTGATACCTACAGTTTTAGCCTAGCTCCAACTGACATCATCCTCGGCAGCGGGTTTGATGTGGCCGGACTGAATGGCGATCGTGTGACCATCATGGGGCCCTATGGAGTTGGGGCCATGGGAAGCGGAAATGGCAATACGTTTATTCCATCTTCTCCCCTTGATGGTATGGCCGCCGACCAAAGATATTTCCTGGTGCGGGGAAATTACGACTCTGGGTCCACTCTATTCACCGCCGACAGCGCCAACGGCGCTGATACCCTGGTGGTCTATGATGGAGACGAAACCACCAATGTGATCCAGACCGCTTTTGTAGTGCAGGGCATACAGCCTTCCCAGCTTACCCAGAATCAGATGAGCAGTTTTTACTTCAACGGCTCTGCGGGGGTTTCTACCAACCAGGCACCGGTAATTGCCAGCAACGGCGGCGGCGATGTCGCCAGTCTGTCCATCGCTGAAAACACCGCGGCCGTCACCACCGTCACGGCCACGGATGCGGACAGCACTGGCCTGATCTACAGCATCAGCGGCGGCGCCGATCAGTCCTCGTTCAGCATCGATGGCACGTCCGGGGCCTTGACCTTCAATTCCGCGCCGGACTTCGAGGCGCCGGCGGATTTCGGTGGCGATAACAACTATGAGGTCCAGGTCCAGGTCTCCGACGGAATCCTGACTGACAAGCAGACCATCAACGTCGCCGTTACTAATGACTCCAGCGAGGGGGGCGGTGATATCGCGCCTCCCGCAGCTCCGGGGCTAATCCTGGCGATTGATAGCGGTGTGTCGGCCATCGATGGCATCACCAATGACGGCACCATCAATGTGACTGGGCTGGAGGAAGGCGCTACCTGGCAGTACAGCCTTGATGGCGGTAAGAACTGGCTTGACGGGATGGGGACGAGTTTCGTCCTGCCCGGACCAACCCTCTATCAGCAAGAAAAGATCTATCTTGAGGGCGCTGTGCAGGCGAGGCAGGTCGATGTCGCAGGTAATATCAGTGAAGCGGGCAGTTTGGCTCAGGCTGTTACTATCGATATCCGGGTTGGCAGTATAGCTACGGTCACTTACGCAGAGGATGATGTCGGCAGCATAACGGGTAGTTTTCCGTATGGCCTTACCACCGACGATACGGCGCCGGTCTTGACCGGATCGGTTGCCGGGGGGCGTGCCGCCGGAGAACATGTGGTCGTCTTTGATGGGGCTACTCGGCTGGGGACTGCCGTGGATGGGGCAGATGGGAAATGGAGTTTCAATCTGACTGGCCTGACGGAGGGGCTGCACAACTTCACGGCGCGGGTCGAGGACGCCAGCGGGAATCAGGGTGTCGCAATTGCCCCTTATGCGTTGACGGTGGATCTCACGGCCCCTGCGGCTCCAGAAGCCTTATATACCGCTAATAGTGAACGTCTCTGGGTCACGGCGGAACTATACGCAACCTGGGAATACAGTTTGGACGGCGGCTCCCATTGGAGCCCCGGCAGTGGAACGGGGTTCTACGTACCGGCCGGAACTTACCCGGCGAGCCAGCTTCAAGTAAGGCAAATCGACGCGGCGGGTAATGTTGGCCAGGCATGGGTGAATGATGCGCAGATAGCTGTTGCCGATAGCACCTCGCCGATCCTTGAAAGCGCCACAGTCTACGGCAATACCCTGACCCTGACTTACGACGAGGCCCTGGGCGCAGCGCCGGGGGCGGGGGCCTTCGAGGTCAAGGTCAACGACAATGTTGTGACGGTGAATGGCGCCAGTGTTTCCGGCAATGCGGTCACCCTTACCCTGGCCGCCCCCGTCGGCAATACCGACAGGGTAACGGTGCAGTATTCCGACCCGACCACCAGCAATGATGCCACCGCCGTTCAGGACTTGGCGGGCAATGACGCGGCCAGCTCCGGTGTTCATGCTGCGATCAACAACACCCCCGCCCCTGTCGAGACCTATTCACTTGCGCAGGGAATTTCGTATGCGAACGGGACGGATGTGCAGAAGGGAGTGAACTCCCTGGTCGGTACCAGCGGATACAAGTGGAGTGCGGACTCGGATGGCTATGTACACCTGACCTACAGCTTCCTGGGTGCGCTAACGAGCGATCCCAGTGCCCAGGAAGAACTCCAAGCGGGAACCTGGTCTTATACGGATACGCTGAAGACAGCGGCAGTCAATGCCTTGGAGTCCTGGGGTGATGTGGCCAAGGTGGTTTTCACCCCGGCCGCAGCAGGTGCCCAGGGCGATTTCGTCTTTGGCGGAACCAATCAGGCCGACGATTTTGCCATCGCCTGGGCCTATATGCCCGGATCAACCGGCTACGAGGGTCAGGTCTGGCTGGAGGTCTCAGCCAAAGATGAGACCGACATGGTCTATTTGCAGAACGTAATCATGCATGAAGTTGGTCATGCCTTGGGACTGAAGCACCCCTTCGAGGACAGCGTTACAGGCGATTTCATCCAGGGTTCGACCAAGCTCCCCCTAACGCTGGAGACAGCTTTCAATTCGGTCATGAGCTACGATTCCAATTACTATTCTTACGGTGCAACAAATACCTTCCAATATGTTTACGCCTTGACCCCCATGCTCTTCGACATCGCCGCTGTTCAGACGTTGTACGGCGCAACGGAGATGAATGTGGGCGACACCTGGTACAGCTTCGACGCGGGCGCGCCCGTATTCCAGACGATCTGGGACACCGGTGGCAACGATACCATCGATGCCATGAATCAAAGCCAGGGATCATGGATCGATTTGAATGAAGGCTCCCTCAGCGGCGTTGGTGCCTACATCTATAACAGCGCTGATTTGCTTTCTTATGACGGACTGGGAATTGCCTATGGCGTTCAGATAGAAAACGCCCTGGGAGGATCGGGCAAGGATGTCTTGATCGGGAATTCGCAAGACAACTATCTCGATGGCGGGGACGCAGATGACATGTTGTCGGGTGGAGAGGGGGACGATTCGCTCCACAGTGGCGCCGGGAGCGATCTGCTTGATGGCGGTGCGGGGAACGACATGCTTGACGGCGGTGCTGGGAATGACCTGCTTGCAGGTGGGGTAGGAGCCGATTTTCTCCTTGGCGGGGCAGGCCGGGATGGGTTTGTTTTCGAACAAGGGGATTCCACGGCAGTCAGTTTTACCGATCTCGACAGCAATGGTATGGATATTGGCGACACCTTCAGCTTTGCCAACACGGGCTTCAATGTGGCAGATAGGGTATGGGACTTCGACTACTCGAATGACTCGCTCTATCTCTGGTCTGGGGTTGAGGATGGACAGATGACCCAGATGGCCTCTCCCCTCAGTGGGGGGCTGGTCAGCGACCAGAGCTACTTCCTGCTGCAAGGGGATTTCAACACTGGCATTTTTACCCTGGACGACAGCGGATCGGGCACCGACGCGCTCCTGGTCTACGATGGGGACGCAACCACCAACGTAATGCAGACAGCACTGATTCTGGAAAATACGAACACCCAGCAGTTGCAGTTGTTGATTATCGTCTGAGCTGACTGAGGAACACCTACATGCAGATCATTTTTGCCGACAGTATCCATAACATTGCAGTAACAGGCCCCCTGGTTCGCATCGAGCTGGCTACGGCAGCCCTCTCCAGGAACGGAGAGGGTAAGCAGGAAGTCCGTATGGAACCGAGCCAGCAAATTGTCATGCCCCTTGAGGGCTTCGTGCGTGCCGTGGGTATACAGGAACAGATCGTCCGCCGACTGATCGCCGACGGGATTGTCAAGGTCCAACCGCAAGAAAACTCAGCAGCAACAACCACACCTCAGTAACCAGCAAGGGCCGGGGCAGGGTAGTATCCGGCGTTCAGGCGAGGGGGGCCTGGATGCCGGGTTATTCACAATATGTCCCTCGGCAATACGACTGATGGTTCCGGCTCGTAACCGCAGCGTCTGCGCAATCTTGCCGACACTACCCAGGTACAAATAAAATTGTTACGCGATGCGTAGCGGGGTTATTTCCTTGCTGAGGCGGGGGAGGTTCGAAGCGGACGCTGTGGTGAAGGCGCCGCAGGTGCGTGAAAGTGCCATTGAATACATTCGGCTTCGCTAATATACTCGCCTGCTTCTGTCAACGACCCGGTGCGCCAACGTGATTGTGAAGGAAATCGAAGTCTCCGAACTCAAGTCCCGTCTCGGCGAAGGGGCCAACATCCGTCTTCTGGATATCCGTAGCGACGCCGAGGTGGCGGGCGGCATGCTGCCCAGCTCCGAACATCTGGCTATGCATCTCATCCCCCTCAAGATGCAGGAATTCAGCGCCGATCCTGCCAAGGAGGTTGTCCTCTACTGCCGTAGCGGTGCCCGTTCCTACCATGCCTGCATGTATCTGATGCAGCAGGGCGTCAGCAACGTGGTCAACCTGCGTGGGGGCATCATTTCCTGGGCCCAGCAGGGTTACGAAATCGTCTCTTCCGCCCGCGCCGTCGGCGGTTATTGACCGCTGGGCGACAAATCGCAATCGAACGGCATGGAAGGCTTGCTTTCCATGCCGTTTTTAAATATAAGTACCAGCTTAATTTGTCCCCGACGGGGGCGGATGATGGACATCGAGGTCCGATTTGCTGCTCATCGGGCGAGGCGAGGCGGGGATTGCCGGGTCCGCTCAACATCACAGTTTCCAAGTGTAACGGAGGTTGACAATGGCTAATTTTGATCAAGAACTGGACGCTAGCGGTCTGAACTGCCCCCTGCCCATCCTGCGCGCCAAGAAGACGCTCTCAGGCATGGAGTCCGGCAAGGTTCTGCACATCATCGCTACCGATCCCGGTTCCGTGAAGGACTTCGAGGCCTTCGCCAAGCAAACCGGCAACGAGTTGATCGAGTCCAAAGAGGAAGGTGGCAAGTTCCACTTCCTGATTAAAAAGGCATAAAGACTCGTCACCTTTCTATCCCATCCGGGAGGAGATAAAGATGGAACAGAAAAAGCTTGCCATCATCGCAACCAAGGGTACGCTCGACTGGGCCTATCCCCCCTTCATCCTGGGTTCAACGGCTGCGGCCCTGGGCTACGATGTTGAAATCTTCTTCACCTTCTATGGTCTGCAACTGCTCAAGAAGAAGCTGGACCTCAAGGTGACCCCCCTGGGCAACCCTGGTATGCCCATGCCCCTGGGCATGGACAAGTGGTTCCCGGTCCTGGGTACTGCTCTGCCCGGCATGGAAGCAGCCATGACCATGATGATGAAGAAAAAGATGGCCGATAAGGGCGTCGCCAGCATTGAAGAGTTGCGGGAACTGAGCCTTGAAGCCGATATCAGGTTCGTTGCCTGCCAGATGACCGTCGATCTGTTCGACATGGACCACTCTCAGTTCATCGACGGTGTCGAGTACGCCGGTGCCGCGCGCTTCTTCGAATTCGCCGGCGGGGCTGACATCTGCATGTACATGTAAGGCGATTGCCGGAAATCAATATCCTAAGATTGGGATATTCATTAGCAGAGATCGCCTAAGTCTAGGTTATCCTCCTAGCAACCCGAAGCCGCCTCACAAAGGCGGCTTTTTTGTCTGCCAGGCAGCAGCCCTTTCCCGGCGGCGAATGTCCAAGAAATAGCTTGGGATAGGGCGATCGGGTATCATGCCCCGGTTCATGGCCGTCTCCTTGGAGGCGGCTTCCTTTTTGATTCAAGCACTTGGCGTCCATGGTAGCACTAGATCACATCAGAAACTTCTCCATCATCGCCCATATCGATCACGGCAAGTCGACTATCGCCGATCGTTTCATCCAGATCTGCGGCGGTCTGAGCGAGCGGGAGATGGGGGCTCAGGTGCTCGATTCCATGGATCTGGAGCGGGAGCGGGGCATCACCATCAAGGCCCAGAGCGTGACCCTTGACTACGTGGCGCGCAACGGCGAGACCTATCAGCTCAATTTCATCGACACCCCGGGCCATGTGGATTTCTCCTACGAGGTCTCCCGCTCCCTGGCGGCCTGCGAGGGCGCCCTGCTGGTGGTAGATGCGGCCCAGGGGGTCGAGGCCCAGAGCGTGGCCAATTGCTACACTGCCATCGAACAGGGGCTGGAGGTGGTGCCGGTCCTGAACAAGATCGATCTGCCGGCGGCCGATCCAGAGAAGGTGATTACCGAGATCGAGGAGATCATCGGCATCGAGGCGGAGGACGCGATCCGTTGCAGCGCCAAGACCGGCGTCGGCATCCCGGACCTGCTGGAGACGCTGGTGGCCCGCATTCCACCGCCGAAGGGCGATGCCGCAGCCCCCTTGCAGGCACTGATCATCGACTCCTGGTTCGATTCCTACGTGGGCGTGATTTCGCTGGTTCGGGTGATGAACGGGACCCTGAAGAAGCGCGACAAGGCCCTGGTGATGTCCACGGGCCGTGCCCATCAGGTTGACGAGGTCGGTGTCTTCACCCCCAAGCGCACCGCCAGGGCCGAACTGCGGCCGGGAGAGGTGGGTTATGTCATCGCCGGGATCAAGGAGATCGACGGCGCCCCCGTGGGCGATACCCTGACCGGGGCCGACAAACCGGCGGCGGCACCCCTGCCGGGCTTCGCCGAGACCCGCCCGCGGGTCTTCGCCGGGCTCTACCCCGTGGAAACCGACGACTATGAGGATCTGCGCGAGGCCTTGCAAAAACTGAAGCTGAACGATGCCGCGCTTCATTACGAACCCGAGGTCTCTCAAGCCCTGGGCTTCGGTTTTCGATGCGGCTTCCTCGGCATGCTGCACATGGAGATCGTGCAGGAGCGGCTGGAGCGTGAGTACGACCTGGACCTGATCACCACCGCACCGACTGTTGTCTACGAGGTGCTGAAGAAGGACGGCGAGGTGATCCGCATCGACAACCCGGCCGATCTTCCCGACCCCAGCGCCGTCGAAGAGGTCCGGGAACCGATCATCGACGCCCATATCCTGGTGCCCCAGGACTATCTCGGCAACGTCATCACCCTCTGCGTGGAAAAGCGCGGGGTGCAGAAAAACATGCAGTACGCGGGCGGCCAGATCCAGTTGCATTACGAGCTGCCCATGAACGAAGTGGTGCTCGACTTCTTCGACCGCCTCAAATCGGTCAGCCGGGGCTTCGCTTCCTTTGAATATGAATTCAGGCGCTTCGAGGCATCGCCTCTGGTCAAGCTCGATATCCTGATCAACGGCGAGCGGGTCGATGCCCTTTCGCTGATCGTCCATAAATCCCTGTCGGAATCGAGGGGCCGCGACCTGACCGAGAAGATGAAGGACCTGATCCCGCGCCAGATGTTCGAGGTGGCCATCCAGGCCGCCATCGGCAGCAAGGTCATCGCCCGCTCCACCGTCAAGGCCCTGCGCAAGAACGTGCTGGCCAAGTGTTACGGCGGCGACGTAAGCCGCAAGCGCAAGCTGCTGGAGAAACAAAAGGCCGGCAAGAAGCGCATGAAGTCCGTCGGCAAGGTGGACATCCCCCAAGAGGCCTTCCTGGCAGTGTTGAAGGTGGGGCAGGACTGAGAGTTGATGCGGTTCGTACCTCACCGCATCCTACACATTAGATATCGGGACCCAGATCCATGTACTTAGACTTTCCCATGATCCTCGTCGCCCTGACCTTCACCACCGGCATCCTCTGGCTGCTGGATATGCTGATCTATCGCCGCAAGCGGGACGGGGAAGCGAAGGAGCCCGCGCTGTTCGAGATCTCGCGGAGTTTTTTCCCCGTCTTCCTGGTCGTGCTACTGCTGCGCTCTTTTCTGATCGAACCCTTCCGCATCCCCTCTGCCTCCATGATGCCGACCCTACTGATCGGCGATTTCATCCTGGTGAACAAATACGCCTACGGCCTGCGGCTGCCGGTGCTGGAGAAAAAGGTCCTCGAAGTGGGCGAACCCAAGCACGGCGACGTGGTGGTGTTCCGTTTCCCGGAGAATCCCCGCATCGACTACATCAAGCGGGTGATCGGCCTGCCGGGCGATCGCATCGATTATCGGAACAAAACCGTCTATGTTAATGGGGTGGCCTTGCCCCAAACTGCGCGGGGGCTTTATGAGGGCGCGGGTTCTGGAGTCAGGTTCAGCGGTTATCTGACAGGTTCCGAGACCCTGGGGGACATGGAGCATGCCGTCATGGTCGATCCCTTGAAGCCCGACCTGGATCCGGGTTGCCGCATACTCATGGATGGGTCCGTCACGGTCCCCGAGGGCCAGTATTTCGTCATGGGCGACAACCGGGACAACAGCAACGACAGCCGTTGCTGGGGCATGGTCCCGGAGGCGAACCTGCGGGGGCGTGCCGTTGCCATTTGGATGAATTGGGATTGGCAACGGTCGGGGGTCATCGACTGGAGCCGCATCGGTCGGGCAATCAAGTAGGAGGGGGAGATGGAGATTCTGTTGGCTAAAAGAGAACGCGGGATGACCCTGATCGGTTTTCTGATCGTGGTCTCCCTGGTCATATCCGCCGCCTTGGTGGTGATGAAGGTGGGGCCTTACTATCTGCGCAATCACAGTATCAAAGAGGTGTTGGACGGGCTCAAGGAAGCACCTGGCATCACTAAAATGGCCCCTGGCCAGATCAAGGCCATGGTCATACGGCGGCTGGATATCAACAGCGTCTACGGTTTTGACAGCAAGTCGCTGAACGTGACGAACGAAAAGGGTCACATTGTCGTGACCGCCGACTACGAGGTGCGCGAGCATATCGCCGGCAACCTGGATGTCGTCCTCACGTTCAAGGAAAAAACCGAGATTCCGATCCTGTGAGACTGCCGATGGAGCAGTTGAGCCGGTCCATCGGCCACCCCTTCGCCAATCCGGCCCTGCTGGAGCTGGCACTGACCCATCGCAGTGCCGGCGGGGAGCACAATGAGCGGCTGGAGTACCTGGGCGATTCCATCCTGGGGTTCATGGTCGCCGATGTTCTCTATCACCGCTTCTTACTGGCCGACGAGGGCCAGTTGAGCCGCTTGCGGGCCTCCCTGGTGCGGCGCGAAACCTTAGCGCAACTGGGCCGTGATCTGGAGCTGGAGAGATACATCCGCATGGGGGCGGGCGAGATGCGCACGGGCGGACCGAGCCGTTCCTCCACCCTGGCGGATGCCTTCGAGGCGGTGCTCGGCGCGGTCTATCTGGATGGTGGCTATCCCGCCGCCAGGGCCTTGGTGGAACGGCTCTTCGCCGGACTGTTTCAAGGGCTCGATCTTGCCTCGGTGGAGAAAGACCCCAAAACCCGCTTGCAGGAACTGTTACAGTCCCGGCGGAGGCCCTTGCCCAGCTACGAGGTGACGGAGGTTCTGGGTGATCAACATAATCAACAATTCCATGTCAGGTGCTTCCTGGATGACAGCGGCCAGGAGGCGAACGGTATCGGCCCCAGCCGCCGCCGTGCGGAACAGGATGCCGCCGACAAAATGCTGCGGCGGATAGCTCATGGCTGAACAGATCAATCATTGCGGATATGCGGCCCTGGTGGGCCGGCCCAACGTGGGTAAATCGACCCTGCTGAACCGGTTGATTGGCCAGAAGCTGGCCATCACCTCCCACAAACCCCAGACCACGCGCCATGCCATCCTGGGCATCCACACCGGCAAGCGCGGGCAGATCCTCTTCGTGGATACGCCGGGTATCCACCTGCGTTCCGATTCCCATCGCAGGGCGCTCAGCCACTATCTGAACCGCGCTGCCACCGGCATGCTGGCCGACGTGGACCTGATCCTCTTCCTGGTCGAGGCGCGGGTTTGGACCCCCGAGGATGAGAATGCCCTCAAGATGCTTCAGGGACGCGAGGCCCCGGTGGTGCTGGTGGTGAACAAGGTCGATAAGCTCAACGAAAAAGAGGCCCTATTGCCCTTTCTGGACGAGATTTCCCGCAAGTTCTCTTTCGCCGGGATCATACCCGTATCGGCCGCCAAGGGAACCAACCTGGACCGGCTGGAAACCCTGGTCCTGGATCTCTTGCCGGAGGGGGAAAACATCTTCGGCGAAGATGAAATCTCCGACCGCAGTGAACGCTTCTTTGCCGCTGAACTGCTCCGGGAGCAGTTGACCCGCCGTTACGCCCAGGAGATCCCTTACGCCCTCACTGTTGAGATCGAGCAGTTTATCGACGAGGGGGAACGCTACCGCATCAATGCCCTGGTCTGGGTAGAGCGGGAGAGCCAGCGCAAGATCCTGCTCGGCAAGGAGGGCGAGGCCATGAAGGCCGCTGCCACCGAGGCGCGCAAGCAGATGATGGAATTCTTCCAGAAGCGTGTGCATCTGGAGGTCTGGATCAAGGTCAAAAAGAGCTGGGCCGGCGACGAGGCCGCATTGGCTCGGCTGGGATATGTTGATTGAGGCTGGAGACTATGGACATTATCTCTTAAACCTCCAGCCTCATGCCTAACCCCCCATGGACCACCTGCAACCCGCCTACATCCTGGCGCGCCGGCCCTATTCCAACACCAGCCTGCTGCTGGAGCTTTTTACGCAGGATCACGGCCGCCTGGCGGTGATCGCCAAGGGCGCCCGCACCGCCGCCGGCAAAGGTGGCGGTTTTCTCCAGCCCTTCGTCCCGCTTGAACTGACCTGGACGGGCCGGGGGGAGGTGCGCACCCTGATGAAATCGGAGAGCACCGGCCAGGGGATACTGACTGAAGGGAGGCGGCTCTACTGCGGCTTCTACCTCAACGAGCTTCTCAGCCGCCTCACCCCCCGGGATGACCCCCACCCCGGACTCTTCCATCTCTACGACGCTACCCTGCGCGCCCTCGCTACGACGGAGGAATTCGAACCCCTCTTGCGCCGTTTCGAGGTCGGCCTGCTGGAAGACCTCGGCTACGGCATGCAGTTGACCCATTGCCCCGACGGCGAACCGGTGCGGGAAGAGCTGCGTTACCTTTGCCCCTTCGAGGAAGGCCCGATAAAGGCCATCTCCGGCGGCAAGGCCGGACTGGCCGGAGACACCCTGCTGGCCCTTGCCGGGGCCAAGCCCTTCACCGCCGACGCGGCGCGGGAGGCGCGCCTCCTCATGCGTCAGGTCCTGGCGCGATACCTGGGCGAACGCCCCCTGAAGAGCCGCGAGCTGTTCCGGTCTCTTTATCCTGTAAAGCCCAGAGGCTGTGAAGAAACGACCTCTCTATCCCAGGGGTAGGCCGGCCTGAAGGCCGACCTACCGACCAACATCCGGTTCGCTTTTGCTCGCCTCCCAGAAAGTCGGTCCAATTTCCCTGAATGCATGGCAGCGCCTACCGTTCGATTAAAATATTTTGATAAACATTAATCTATGGACTAGACTTAATGTCGAATGTTAATAATGGGGTGGGCCTCAGCCCTGGGAATGCCTGGGCAGGCGGAACCGGATGACTTTGACTGCCTTGCAGCCAAGGCCGGGGTCGCTGGAAGACGCCGGGGCTTGTGTTCCGAGACTCAAGGTGTTCAGCAATGAAAAGACAGCTATCCCTGTTGGTATTGATCCTCAGTGTCTTCCTGCCGTCCGGTCATTCGGGCGCGGATGCGGGCTACCGGCTGCATGAGGGCGATCTCATCGCGATCTCGGTATGGGGGGAGGACAAGCTGAAGGAGGAGACGCGCGTCTTGCCCGACGGCAGCATCAGTTTTCCCCTGGCGGGGCGGATGAATGTGAAGGGCATGACCACCTCGCAGGTGGAGTCTTCCATCAAGGGCCGCCTGACCAAGTACATCCCGGACGCGCAGGTGACGGTGATGGTGGCCTCTCCCGAAGGTAACCGGGTCTATGTGCTCGGCAAGGTCACCAAGCCGGGGGCGGTGGTGATGAATACCCCCATGACCGTGACTCAGGCCCTGAGCCTGGCCGGCGGCCTGGACAAGTTCGCCAAGGAGGAGAGGATCAAAATCCTCCGCTCCACGGGCGAGGGCCAGATCCAGGGCTTCATCAATTACAACGACATCATGAGCGGCAAGGATCTCAGGACCAACTACGATCTCCAGGCCGGCGACACCATCGTGGTTCCGTAGAAAGAGGCCGCCGTGAAACGCATCCTGTTCGGGTTGTTGGGACTGAGCGCGCAGGCGGCGATGGCTTCGCCGTTGCAGCAGAGCCTGTCCCTGGATTCGGGCGTGGAGCACGACACCAACCCCGCCATGGCCGCGACGAATGCCAGGGCGGTGACTCGTTATAAAGTGACGCCGGGCTACGAAGCGAAATGGGTCGAGGGGGCGAGCACCTGGAACGCGACCGCCCAGGTCGCCGTGGAGCGTTCGTCCGATCAGGCCTTGAGCATCGACCGGGAAGATCCCTCGCTGGGGGTGGGCTGGACCCATGAAAACCCCAGGGGCAGCACAGCCATCAAGGCGACTTACGACCAGCAATCCACCAGCTCCACCGAAGCCGATACCCAAGGAGGGGCGGGCTCCAACGATACCCGCACCCGTTACGGGGTGGAGGGCGGCTGGAAGCATGCGGTGACGGACCGGGTCGAGGCCGGGGTGAACCTGACCCATGAGGACAACAGTTACCAAGGGGCCGCCGGGGCCACCAGCGGCTTTACCGATTACAAGACGACGACGGGCATGGCGTCGCTCGAATATCTCTTGAACGAGCGCAACCGGCCCTACACCAAGGCGGGCGTCTCCCAATACAGCCCGGCCACGGGCGCCTCCTCCAAGCTCTATACCGCCGTGGCGGGGATCAAGTCGGAGCTTTCCGAGGCGCTGGATCTGGACACCAACTTCGGCATTGCCCAGATGGACGGCACGACGGACACGACCGGCTGGAACGGACTGCTCTCCCTGAGCCACGAAGGGGAGAGGACCAAGGCCGCCCTCAGTTACGCGCGCGCCTCCTCGGCCAGCGGCTCAAGCGGCTATACCGAGGCCGACGAGGTCAAGGCCAGTATCAGCTACGAGTTGGACCCGAGAAGCGATCTGGGAGCCGACGCCCGCCTGACCAAGAGCTACGCCCAGACTCCCTTGACCACCTCCAGCCTGGGACTCTGGGCGGATCGGGAGCTTTTGGAAGACCTCTCCCTGCGATTCGGCTACGAATACAAGCAGCAAAAAACATCGTCCGACAAGGCGAAGGGAAGTGTCTGGTCCCTGTCACTGAGTTACGATATGCCCCAGTTGTAATTACCGAAAGGACGGGGGATGGCCGAGGAATCCAGACTGACATTTGACGACTATCTCTACATCCTCCGCCGCCGCTGGATCTTCCTGGTATTCCCTTTTCTGGCCATTTTTCTGCTGAGCCTGGCCGTCGCGCTGCTGTTGCCGCCGGTCTACAAATCCACCGGCACCATCCTGGTCGAATCCCAGCAGATCCCCGTCGATCTGATCCGCTCCACCATCACCAGCTACGCCGACGAGCGCATCCAGTTCATCAAGGAACGGGTGATGACGCGCGCCAACCTGCTCAAGATCATCGAGGAATTCGACATCTTCGCGGCCAAGAGCACGACCCTGACGGCGGCCGAACAGGTGGACAAATTCCGCGAACGGGTGGAGATCCTGCCCATCAAGTCAGACCTGCAACAGGGCGGGACCGCAACCATCGCCTTCACCGTCAGTTTCGAGCACGGCGATCCCGATGTGGCCTACCGGGTGGCCGACAAGCTGGTACATCTCTTTCTGGAGGAGAACATCCGCACCCGCACGGAGCGGGCCAGCGAGACCACGGAGTTTCTGACCGGCGAGGCGGGCAAGTTCAAGCAGCAATTGGAAGAGATCGAGGCGCGGATGGCCGAGTACAAACAGCAGTACAGCGAGGCCCTCCCCGAACATCTCGATCTGCGCATGAAGATGCTGGAGCGGGTCGAGGCCGACATCAAGACGGTCGAGCGCGATACGCTGACCGCCCAGGAAGAGTCCCGCTTTCTGGAGGTACAGCTCTCCGCCGTGCGCATGGGCGTTGGCGACGGCGAGAAGGCCCCCTCGACCCTGAGCCCCTCGCAACAGCTGGCCCTGCTCAAGGGCGAATACGCGCAACTCGCCTCGGTCTACAGCGCCGATCACCCGGATGTCCGCGCCCTCAAACGCAAGATCGATACCCTGGGCCGCGTGGCTGGCGCCGAGGGGGCAAGGGACGAACTCCGGCGGCAGTTGTCGGACGCCGAGGCGGAGAAGGTCGGTTTGCAGGCCAAATACGCCGCCGATCATCCGGAGATGAAACGGCTGGAGACCCGCATCGACAAACTCCGCGCCGATCTGCAAGCCCTGCCCAAGGGCAGCGGCGCCGAGCGGCTGGCCGAGGAGGCGCAATCCATCGACGAGGCGCGGGTCCAGACCAAGATCGACGCTGCCGCCGAGCGCCTGCGTTCCTTGATCAACCAGTTGGACGAACTCAAAAAGAAGCGCCAAAAGCTGGAAGAACAGGTCATAGAGACCCCCCAGGTTGAGCGCGCCCTGGTCTCCCTCAACCGGGACTACGAGAATACCCTCAAGAAATACAACGAGATCCAGAACAAGCAGATGGAGGCCAAGCTGGCGGAGAACCTGGAGGAGAGCAAGAAGGCAGAGCGTTTCAGCCTGCTGGAGGCCCCTGTGGTGCCGGAAAAGCCGATCAAGCCCAAACGCAAAAAGATCGTCGTCATGGGTCTGGTGCTGGCGTTGGCCGGCTCCGGCGGCCTGGTGATGATGCTGGAGTCCCTGGATCAGCGCATCCGGGGGGCGCATGCCCTGGAGGTCCTGCTGCACCGGCGCCCGCTGGTGGTCATCCCCTACATCACCACCCAGGAGGAGATCCAGCGGCGGAAGCACTGGACCAAGGTCATTCTGATCGCCGCCGGCGCCGTCCTCCTGCTGCTGCTGATCCTCGTACACTTCTTTTACATGCCGCTGGGACCGCTGCTGGTGAAGACCATCGCGGGCCTGGGCTGAGGGCGGACCGTGGAACGAATCAAAGAGGCGATCGAAAGGGCCAAACGGGAGCGGGTAAGCGTCCCTCCCCCACCGCAGGATGCCAAAGCCGACGCCTCCAGGGACGGAGGCGGTAGGGCGGCCGAAGACCCGGACTCGCGCCCCAAGGACAGCAGTCTGCGTTCGGTCAAATACCAGCAGACCAAGGTGGTCGAACTGGATATGGAACACCTGGCCAGTCACCGGATCTTCGCCCATCTGAAAAACAATCCGATGACGGCCTACATCGACATGCTGCGCACCCAGGTGTTGCAGAAGATGGACGAGCACGGCTGGCGGACCCTGGGCGTCACCTCGCCCACGCCTGGCTCGGGCAAGAGTCTGATAGCCATCAATTTGGCGATCAGCATCGCCCGCCACACCCAAAAGACGGCCCTGCTGGTGGATCTCGACCTGCGCCGGCCCAAGGTGGCCGAGTATCTTGGGTTGGACTGCCGGGTGGATTCGCTTGTGTCGGCGCTCAAGGGCAAGGTGGATATCTCCGAGGCCATGGTCAACCCCAGCATCCGGCACCTGGTGGTGCTGCCTACCTCCCGGCCCGTCGCCAATCCCGCCGAGGCCCTGGCGTCCAAACGGGTGGCCAATCTCATCTCCGATCTGCGCGAGCGCTACGAATCCCGCATCGTGATCTTCGACTTGGCCCCCCTGGTCAACACCGACGACGCCCTTTCCGTCGTGCCCAAAATGGATGCCGTGCTCATGGTGGTGGGCAACGGCATGTCCACCAAGCGGGAGATCGAAGAGAGCATGCGACACCTGCAATCGACCAGCCTGCTGGGTGTGGTGCTGAACAAGGCGGAGACCGATATCACCCCGGCTTACTATTGAACCGGCGTAATTATTCAGCTCAATTCGGAAATTACCCCCCCAACCCCCTCCCGATGGGGAGGGGAAGCTGAATAACTACGAACCGGCGAGGTTTTGCGATGGCCCCTTCATTCCTTCTCCTGCTTCTGGCGCTTCTGGCGCTTCTGACCTCCCCGAGCCTTGCCGCCGGCAACCCCAAGGCACCCGCCCGTTTCCGGGTGACGACGGAGGTCATCAATCCCCAGCTCCAGCCCTTTACCGCCACCATCAACGGGGCCGGCAATTCCCTGGTGGCCAAGGGCTCGGGCTTCGAACCGGTGATCTACCGGACCCAGTTGATAGCGCGGGACGCCTCCAGTGATGGAGGTGGTAGGGCGACGCCGGGAGCCGAAGCCGAGGACTCCCCCGACCGCATCCTGGCCGCTCCCATGGCGATCTCCAATTGGGACAGCTTGCGGGAGGGGGCGCTGGACGGGGCCGATGTGCGGGTCTATCGCATCGAGAACGGCCGATTCCGGATGGTGCGGCAAGACCAGGTCGCCAAGGGCGGCCATCGGGCCAGCGGCTGGCTGCCGCTCAATAACGGCGAGGGGATTCTGCCCGCCGCCCGCAACAGTTTCAGCTTCCGCTGGGACTCCTGGAACCGGCCCGACGCCGATTACTACTTCTCGGTCCAGGCCGTCGATGGGAGTGGCAACAGCTCCGGCCATTCGCAGCCCTTGGCCGCCAAACGGCCGTCCGACACGGGTCAGGGCGCCATCAATAACGGCGAGACCGAATTCCGTCCCTCCCGTCTGACCCTGGACAAGACCCCGCCCCCCGCGCCGGCGAATCTCCGGGGGCGGCGCGGCATCCACGGGGAGCTGATCCTGGAGTGGGACCCGGTGGCGGCGGGGGATCTGGCGGGATACCGGGTCTTCCGCTCCGATTATCCGCCCCAGGCCCATAAGGGCTATGCCCTGCAACTGGCCGGACAGGGCAGTCCCCTGAAGGCCGGCGATCTGGTGATTCTGAGCAAGAAGTTCTACGCGGGCTCGCGCAATCGCTTCCTCTCCAATCGGGTCTGGGGCGCCGAGACGGAGAACACCCTCTTCAAGCAGGACCTGGTCGATTTCTTCCCGGACGAAGACCCGAAACGCTCGTGGGAACTGCTGCTGCACCGGAAGGATACCCCGGTCGAGGAGCCCGGCGAGACCTGCCTCAAGCTGACCCTGGGCCTGGGCGAGAAGGCCGAGATCGGGATCTGGAACCACAGCGGCACGGGCCAGGACTGGTACGAGGTCCTGGACAAGCAGCCCTATAAAATGGAGGTCTGGCTGCGCCAGGAGGGCAGCGGCCGGGCTCGCTTCGATACCCCTGGTTTCTACAGCCCCGTGCGCGGCGTTTCACCGGTCGATTTCCAGCCCGGCAAGGAGTGGCGCAAGTACGAGGCCAGTTTCACCCCCAACGCCATCGACCGGGGCAAGGACGCCAGCCGGATGCGGCTGGAGTTCACCGGCCCCGGCAGTTTCTATGTGGACAATTTCCGCGTCTACCGCGCCGACGCTACATTTCTGGACCTGACCCCAAAAGACTACCAGCGCCTGCGCGAGGCGGGCATCGGCGCCTTGCGCACCCACGCCACGATCAAGACCGGCGTGCGGAGCTACGACATCGCTCAGCTCACCAACCCCGGCGGGGTCATCACCGGCACGGACAAGCTCAATACCCTGCCCCAGAGCCTCGCGGTCATTCGCAAGGCGGGGGTGCGCCCCTGGCTCCAGATCGAGCCGCACATGAGCCCGGAGGAGTGGCTGGCCCTGGTGGAATACTTGGCCGCCCCCTACGATCCGGCCAAAGATGATCCGGCCGCCAAACCCTGGGCTCACAAGCGTTACCTCCAGGGGCAACAAAAGCCCTGGGTGGAGGCGTTCGACAAGATCTATTTCGAGCTGGGCAACGAGACCTGGAACAGCCTCTTCCGGCCCTGGACCTTCGAGGACATGACCGACGCCGCCACCGGCGAACGTTACACCGGCGGGCGGGTCTACGGCCTGTTCCAGGAGTATGTAATCGCTATCCTGCGGGGCAGCCCCTATTGGAAGTCCGCCGGGCTGGAAGAGAAGATCGACTTCGTCCTGGGCGGCTGGGCGGCCCAGGAATACGGTAAGGACGCTGCCTCGGCCTCCCCCTCCTCGCGGCTCATGACCATCGCTGCCTACAACGGCGGCTGGGACGAGGCGGAAGGCCCTCCCGACCTGAGCGACCGGAGCTTCTTCAACGTACTGAATCAGGTCAGCCAGTCGGCCATCCCCAACGCGGAACGCCACGCGGCCGAGGTGCGCGGAGCCCTGGGGATCGGCACCTACGAGGCCGGGCCGGGCTACGCCCTCAACGGCCTGAACGGCGCCCAGGTGACCGAACGCCAAGCCGAAGAGCAGGAGCAGGTGATGAAAAGCCTGGCCGCCGGCACCGCCACCCTGGACGCCTTCCTGGCCAGGGCGGGGCTGGGGTTCCGCTTGCAGAATTTCTTCACCTTCGGCGAGGGGAGCACCTGGCGTTCCCACGCCAAATGGTACCGGGGGGGGCAGGCCTATCCCGCGTGGAAACTGCTGGGCCTGTTCAACACCCAGGCCACCGGCGACATGCTGCGGGTCGAGACCCTCAGCGTTCCAACGGCAAATCTGACGGGCTTCGACCAGCGCAAGTCCGTCGCGAACGCCCCCCTGGTCGCGGCCTACGCCACGCGCCAGGGGGATAGGTTCAACCTCTTCCTCCTCTCGCGTAAGCTGCCCAACTTCCCGGCAAAAGGGGACGAGGGCTACACTCCCCTGACCCTGGAGCTACCCTTCGCCTCGGCCCGTTCCCTCCGCCTCTACCGCATGCAGGGCGACCCCAAGGCGAACAACGCCCAGGCGGACAGCGTCCTGATCGAAAAGACAGACCTACCCCCCCCACCCAACCTCGCGGAATTCAAACTGAACAAAGCGGCCGGGGCCGACGAACGAGGCCTGCCCCCCGCCGCGACCTACCTCTACGTCTTCGAAGGGGTATCC
>Ga0208863_1000589_pt1 | contig 32074 bp, 28 predicted proteins | sample RifOxyD3_FD_184040 | JGI IMG/M metagenome (GOLD analysis project Ga0208863, IMG submission 184040) | Soil microbial communities from Rifle, Colorado - Rifle Oxygen_injection D3 (SPAdes) | ecosystem: Environmental > Terrestrial > Deep subsurface > Rock core/Sediment | place: Rifle, Colorado...
AGAACAAACGGCTCAATGCGGGCTGGGATGAGGGCTACCTGCTAAAAGTGGTGACGGGCAGACCGGTGGAGTTAAGACCAAAATATAAGACGCTGTAAAGCCAGGTGTTTTTAATGCGATTGCCCTACATCCCAGGACACTCTGATGTCTTCAGAAAACCGGGAGATCAGTCCGCAGGCAGCCCAGATGTTCGGGAAAAACGGACATTCGCCCAATGGTTTGCTATCCTGACCGGATAAAGTGGTGGTGTTGGGTCGCCCCAGCACCACCAACTCCCACATCTTTCGTCAGCACTCCTCCTTTATCGAATCACTGCCACTTCATCTCTTCGACTGACCGCACCCAGCCAGCGTGGAAAAGTTTTACGCCGACAAACGCGAATATCCGCCCCTCAAGGAGGAAGAGCCGAAGGAACGGCGGGAATGCGGCTTTTGGACCATCGTCGCCGCTACCACATTGGGCGTCATCATTGCTCAGGGCTTGATCGCTCTGGCCGGGCCAGCCATCGGCCAATCCCTTGCATCGGGAAAGCCCAAGCCACAACCCCTGTACCCTGAACCTCAGAACCTACCCCTGAAACCTCCTCTTGAGGTCGCCCAGGCCGCGCAAGCGCCGTCCTCCTGCCGTGAGAACGACAAGGATCAAGCGACCTGCGATGCCTGGAAACAAAGCTACCGGCAGAACGGGGACAGCCAAAGCAAGGCCACAATGGAAAGGGCTTGTAGCCGAGCCAATGCAAAGGGCTGCCCAGGTTTGGGCGATCACTAAGCTCACTTCAACCCGAGGATCGGTTTTGATCCCGTAGCATTTAGCGACTAGCCTTAGGGTAGGCCCCCGCCCGAATCTGATAGGAGTATTGCGATGAATCCGGTCCTATTCCGTTTCCTTGCCCTGTTGCCAGGCATTCTGTCTCTTCTGCCCGTCATTGCCCAGGCCCACACGGGTGCTGGCCAGACCGAGGGCCTTGCCGCCGGGTTCGGACACCCTTTGGGGGGGGCAGATCATTTGCTGGCGATGATCGCCGTCGGCCTATGGGCGGCGCAAATGGGAGGCTCCGCCATCTGGCTCGTCCCCTCTTCCTTTGTGAGCATCATGGTCCTCGGCGGAACATTGGGTGTGCTCGGCATCCAAATCCCTTTTATCGAAGAGGGGATACTGGCGTCGCTCCTGGTCCTCGGCATGCTGATCGCCGCCGGTATTCGCCTCCCGGTGTTTGTCAGCGCCCTCATCGTCGGGCTCTTCGCCCTCTTTCACGGCCATGCGCACGGGATGGAAATGCCCCTGGCATCCGGTGCTATTAGTTACAGCCTGGGATTTGCCCTGGCGACGGCGAGCCTGCATGGTCTCGGTTTCCTTCTGGGCATCGCGGGGTCCGGTACCCTGGCGCGGCTGGCAGGCGGCGCCATTGCCTTGAGCGGCGTCTATCTCGCCCTGGTCTAGGGGGTCGCCCGTATCTGCTCCCGCATGGCCACCAAAGGCACTGGCCGCACCGTGTTCGGCAGGCTTCGTAGTATCACTTCGGCGAGCACCTCCAAGGGATGCTTGCGCGGGAAGCTGCGCCGGAAGACCATGGATACCCGCCGGAAGGCATCCGGCAGGTCCAGCTTGCGGGCGATAACGCCGCTGTCCGTCATCCAGGAACCACGTATCGCCAAGGCGGGGACCAGTGTGCAGCCAAAACCGGCTCCGACCAGTTGCAGCAAGGTCTCCAGGCTGGCCGCACGGAGATCGCCCATCTCCCCGCGCCCCGTCCGCCCGGAGAGACCACATGCCTCCATGGCCTGCTGCGCCAGGCAGTGGCCGTCCGCAAGTAGCAGGAGATCGAGCTGACCCAAGTCCTCGCGGCTGATGTCGTCCTTGTTGTACAGGGCATGCCCACGCGGATGGGCAAGCCAAAAGGGCTCGTCAAACAGGGGGACCACCGTCAGATCCGCCTCTTCGACGGGGGTGGCGATCAGCGCCACATCTATCTCGTGCCTTTCCAGCCGGCGAAGTAATGTCCCGGTGATCTCCTCCGAGAGCACCAGCTTCATCTGCGGGTAGTTTTTCCGGAGGGGCACCAGGATCAGCGGCATCAGGTAGGGGCTGAGTGTGGGTATAGCACCCACCCGGAGGGCGCCCGCAAGGGGGTCACGGTGGGCCTGCGCCAATTGCTCGATGGCTTCGGCCTGCTCCAACAGCTTGCGGGCATGGGCGATGATGACCTCGCCGACGGGGGTCACCTCCACCGACCGCTTGGTGCGCTCGAAGATGACCAGGTCCAGCTCTTCCTCCAGCTTCTTGATCTGGCCGCTGAGGGTCGGCTGGCTGACAAAGCACCGCTCGGCGGCCTTGCCGAAGTGATGGCTCTCCGCCACGGCGACGATGTATTTCAGGTCTCTCAGGTTCATGGGGGGATCTTATCGGCAATACCTATCATTCTACGGGACCATCGCTGATTTTCGAGCCCCCAAAGATTCTATTGATATACTCCGCAGATTCCCCATCCGACCCCGAGAGAGCCCCATGAGCGCACAAATTCTGGACGGCAAGGCCGTCTCCGCCGACATCAAGCAAAACATCAAGACCCAGGTCGAACAACGGCTGGCCGCCGGCAAGCGTCCCCCAGGGCTGGCTGTGGTTCTGGTCGGTGAAAATCCCGCGTCCCAGGTCTACGTTCGCAATAAGCAGCGGGCCTGCGAAGAGGTCGGCTTCCTGTCCGAACTGCACCGGCTTGCCGCCGAAACCAGTGAACAGGAGCTGCTCGCCCTGATCGAGGAACTCAGCCAGCGCGAGGAGATCGACGGTATCCTGGTGCAACTCCCCCTGCCGAAGCACATCGACGAAGAGAAGGTTATCGAGGCCATCCCGCCCACCAAGGACGTGGACGGATTCCACCCCTATAACGTGGGACGCCTTGCCCTGCGCATGGCACTGCTGCGCCCCTGTACCCCCAGGGGCGTGATGACGCTGCTGGACAGGACCGGCGTACCCCTGGAAGGCAAGGATGCAGTCATCATAGGCCAGTCCAACATCGTCGGCCGTCCCATGGCCCTTGAGCTGCTGGCCGCGCGCTGTACCATCACCGTCTGCCACAGCCGTACCAGGGACCTGATCGAAAAAATCCGCAACGCCGACATCCTGGTCGCGGCGGTGGGCCGGCCCAAGTTCGTGCAAGGAGACTGGCTCAAGGAAGGTGCCATCGTCATCGACGTGGGCATCAACCGCCAGGAAGACGGCAAGCTGTGCGGCGATGTGGACTATGAATCTGCCTTGGAAAAGGCCGGTTGGATCACCCCCGTCCCCGGCGGCGTTGGCCCCATGACTATCGCCACCTTGCTGGAAAACACCCTGCAAGCGGCGGAGCTGCACGGAGCAGCATTGGCGTAGCGGCTGAAAGGGGACATGCATCCAGATGTCCCCTGCCGGCTCCCTCGACTTGACAGCCGGTGGCCCGGCTGCAAGAATCTCCGCTCCCTCTGCCGGGGTGGCGAAACTGGTAGACGCATCAGACTCAAAATCTGACGGTGGTAACACCATGCCGGTTCGATTCCGGCCCTCGGTACCAATCCTTTTATTCGATCAACATCTCTTCTTCCGAGCCGACCCCGTGCGTGGGCCGGTGAAGATCAGTTACCCATCGGTAGCTTACGCCCCAGATGATCGTTGAGCTTGGCGATTAGATCCTTCTTCGAAAATGGCTTGGTCATGAAATCGACCGCGCCGATCTTCAGCACCCAGAACTGTTCAGTAGCCTGTGCGTTCCCGCTGACGATGATCACGGGAATATCCTTGGTTTCGAGGTTTTTCTTGAGTTGCCGTGTGGCCTGGAAGCCATTGAGGCCGGGTAGGACGACATCCATGATGATCAGGTCAGGCTTGAAAAGCTCGGCCATTTTGATGCCCTCCTCTCCGCTAAGTGCCTGCAAGGTTTCGTAGCCTTCCGACTTCAGGATTCGGAGCACCATGTGCTGAAAGGTCTTTGAGTCATCGACCACCAGGACTTTTCCCTTGGACGGAGACTCGATTCCCTCGGCAGGCGGGGCGCGCTTCGTCTCCTTAAACCCGAAAAGCCTTAGCAGGGGATTTTCCATCTCATCAATAACCTGTGCGAGCGACTTAGCAGTTCAGAGTAGAAACTTAATTCCTTGAGGTCAATTCCTTTACCGGCAGGGTTTTATTCCCTTCGCCAGCGGGTTCCGCTAGGGCCGTCTTCCAGCGTAACGCCCTTTTCCTTGAGCAGGTCGCGAACCCGGTCGGCCTCTGCCCAATTCTTGCCTTGGCGTGCGCTGAGCCTTTCGGCGATCAGCCCCTCGATCTCCGCATCGGATAGCCCCGCTGCTCCGGCGGGATCGCCTCCCCGCAGGAACTCCTCGGGATCGTCCCGCAAGATGCCCAGAATACCGCCCAGGCGGCGCAGTTCTGCCGCCAGCCCCGCCGCTGCGGCCCCGTCGTCCCGGCGCAGGCGATTGATCTCGCGCGTCATGTCGAACAGGGCCGCCAGTGCCACGGGGGTATTGAAGTCGTCGTCCATGGCGGTGAGGAAGCGCTCGCTGAGGTCGCCGGAAGACCGGGGCTCTGCCTGGGGCATGCCTCGCAGTGCGGTATAAAAGCGGGTCAGGGCTGCCCTGGCGTTGTCCAACTGCTCATCACCGTAGTTGAGCGGCGAACGATAATGGCTGGTGAGGATGAAGTAACGGATCTCTTCAGGACGGTAACGGGCCAAAACCTCGCGCACCGTGAAGAAGTTGCCGAGGGACTTGGACATCTTCTCGTCATTGATGCGCACGAAACCGTTGTGCATCCAATAGCGGACGAAGGGGTGACCGGTCGCTCCCTCGGATTGGGCGATCTCGTTCTCGTGGTGGGGAAAGGCGAGGTCTGCGCCGCCCCCGTGGATGTCGAAGGTATCCCCCAGTGCCTTGTTGGACATGGCAGAGCATTCGATATGCCAGCCCGGTCGGCCCTGGCCCCAGGGCGAATCCCAGGCGGGCTCCTCGGGTTTGGCGGTCTTCCAGAGGGCGAAGTCGAGAGGGTCGCGCTTGATCTCGCCAGGTTCGACACGCGCCCCGGCTTCGAGATCATCGATGGATTTTCCCGATAGCTTGCCGTAGCCGGGGAAGCTGCGCACATCGTAATAAACATCGCCATTACCAGCCTCGTAGGCATGGCCCCGGCGGATCAGCCGTTCGATCATGGTGACTATCTCTTCGATGTGATCTGTGGCCTTGGGTTCGGCGTCTGGCGCCAGTATACCCAGGGCGTCGGAGTCCTCGTGCATGGCGTCGATGAAGCGGCGGGTCAGTCCGGTGAAAGGCTCCCCGTTCTCGTTGGCCCGTTTGATGATTTTGTCATCGATGTCGGTGATGTTGCGGATGTAGTTGACTTCGTAACCGCAGACCTTGAGATAGCGGTAGACCACATCGAACACCACCATCACCCGAGCGTGGCCCAGGTGGCAATAGTCGTAGACGGTCATGCCGCAGACATACATGGACGCCTTCCCAGCGTGAAGGGGGACGAAGGTCTCTTTTTCGCGAGTCAGATCGTTGTATATCTTGAGCATGGGTATTGCGTGGCGGCGTTGAAAGAGGTTCTTATAGCAAACAGCTATGGTAAAGGGTCACGCATGGCCCACCAAGCTTAATCGTCAATCGAGGAGGAAGCCCGGCCCCATGAAACTTGTCATTATCCCCGTGACCCCGTTGCAACAGAATTGCTCCCTGCTTATCTGTGAATCCACCGGTAAGGCCACGCTGGTCGATCCCGGCGGCGATCCGGCGCGGCTCAAATCCACCGTTGAGGCCCACGGGGCACAACCGGAACGGCTGCTGATCACCCACGGCCACTTCGACCACGCGGGGGCGGCAGCGGAGCTGGCGGAGTTCTGGGGCATTCCCATCGAAGGTCCCCACCGCGACGACGAATTCCTGCTGGACTCTATCCCCGAGTGGTGCCGTCAGTTCGGGCATCCCATGGGGCAGATCTTCCGGCCTGACCGCTGGCTGGAAGACAGGGATGAGGTAATCTTCGGGGAAGAGCGGTTGATGACTTACCACTGTCCCGGCCATACGCCGGGCCATGTCATTTTTTTCCACCCCGGAGACAAGCTGGCCTTCGTCGGCGATGTGCTGTTCCGGGGCGGTATCGGCCGCACCGACCTGGGCCGGGGCAATCACGCGCAATTGCTCGATTCCATCCAGAACAGGCTTTTGCCCTTGGGAGACGATGTCCGTTTCGTGCCGGGCCACGGCCCCATGTCCACCTTTGGCGAGGAGCGGCGGAGCAATCCCTTTATTCGCTAGAGACGTATTCAGGCGGCCCTCAAGGCCATTCCTTTCAGGGGCGCGGGGCTTCCTCTTTCAGCTGAAAGCCCTTGGGCTGGGCGAGCCGGATCATCTTGCCATCCACGTCCACGAAGGCGGTCTCGTTCCTGCCGAGATCCAGGGCAGTCCCCTTTGCGTCGCCCTCCTTGCCCGTCAGGCGCAGGAAGCCCTCCTCCACGGTCAGATAGAGCCCTGGCGGGGCGCCATGAAGCTCATTCGTGCCGAAGAGGGCTGTCAGATCCACGTCCTTAGCGTCCGGGGGGGCGCCCTTGGCTTTATCAAGCTCAATTGGCGCTTCGGACAGGGCCTCGACCTTTCCTTGCCAGCCGGGGATGTAGGCCGCCTTTCCCTCTTCCAGCAGTTGCTTTCCGCTGGCATTTTCCAACTGGATGGCGCCGCTGCGCACTACACCGTAAAGTCCTGACTTGCCGGAACCGCCTGAGGCGCCGCAGCCGCAATTGCAGAGCAGGTCGAAGGCCGTGCCCCGGATGCCGATGGTGGCTACGGGCGTCACCAGGGAATATTCATCATGATCGACCTTTCCCAGCTTGCCGCTCACGGCGCGCATAGTGCCGCGCACCAAGCGGATTAGGGCCCTATCCTTGACCCCTTTTTCCTGATAGTGGTAATCCTCGACGAGCAGCTTGCTCATGGCATCCAGGGCAACCCGTCCGCCATCGGTGAACACGAGCTGCAGATAGCCATCCGCGCCCGTCAACACATAATCCGACCGGTAGACCGGGGAACCGAGGACCAGGGGCCGCTTTTCACCGGCGCGGCTCGCGTCCTGGGAGGCGGCATGGGTCTCGCCGCGCTGATCGACCACACGGGCCACCACTGCCTTGGGCAGCTCCCCGGCGGCGTTCGCCCCGATGGACTCCTCGGCACAGTCATTTTTGCACAGGCGGATCTTGAACTTGGCTTGCTGGGCGTTGATTTGCCCCAGTGGCGTGTCCAACGTCAGGCGATCCGGGCGGTCGGCGGCGATGGAGCCGGTCTCGATGGTCACACCTCCCTTCACGAGATCCAGCTTGGCTTCCTTTTTCTCCTTGTCGTATTTGGAGACGCTGAAAATGCTGTTGGGCCGGACCATGGCTTTGCCCGCATCGTTGAATTCGAGCAGGGAGAAGCTGTGGTCGCCGGTCTCGATCAGGTCATTCAGGTAGACATTCCCGCCGGCAGAGAGCACCCGCGGCTCTTCGTTCAGTTGCAGGGCCTTGACCATGCCCTTGGCGAACCCCACCCGGCCGACGCCGGTCTCTCCAGGCGCCGCCATGGCGGTGGATGCCATCAGCAAACCAAAAAGGACGGCCTCGAAAACTTGTGATTTGTTCATCCTCGCTCCCTTGCATCAAACATGGACAGCTAAATATTTACTTTAACTTAGATTACCATCTCCATGAGCCTGCGCAAATTTTCTTTTTGAAGTCAAGCCCATCACAGTTTCTCATGGCTATGAATACCGGCCCAATCCGGGGGCGGAGGCGTTTCCTTGAAGCGGGATATGCGCTTCATATAGAGGCGATAGAGCGCGTCCCCTTCGTGCGCCGCCGACAGCGCCTGAAACAGGGTCTCCGCCTCCAGCCACCGGCGAGAGCGGTAGGCAGCAAGCGCCTGGGCCAGGGTCTCCAGCTCCTGGTCATCCTTGGCTGCGACCTGATCTGCTGACCCCAGTGGCTCATAGATAGTGACAGGCTCCCGCCGCCCCTTGACTAGGACCCGATCCAGCTCCCGGTAGGCGAAACCCGGCGCATCCGCCTTTGTCTGCTCGCTGACGATGATGTCCACGCCATATTCCTTGGTCAGGCCCTCCAACCGAGAGGCCAGATTCACCGCATCACCCATGACGGTATAGGCCATGCGGAATTGAGACCCCATGTTGCCCACGTTCATGACGCCCGTGTTGAGCCCGACGCCCATGCGGATCGACCCCAGTCCCTTTGCCATGGCGGCATCCCCAATGGGACGCAGTGCCTCGGCGATGGCCATGGCCGCTTGCAGGGCATGGTCCGCATGATCCGGGTCGGGCATGGGCGCGCCCCAGAAGGCCATGACCGCGTCCCCGATGTATTTGTCGATGGTCCCCTTGGCCGCGTGGATCTCCTTGGTGACTGCCGTCAGGATCTCGTTGATCAAAGCGCAGAGTTGCGCCGGGGGCAGGCGCTCCGAGATGGCGGTAAATCCCCGGATATCGCAAAAGAGGACGGTCATCTTCCGGCTCTCCCCGCCAAAGGAGTACTCCTCGTCGCTCCGACTCATCTCTTCCACCAGTTGAGGCGGGACGTACTGCCCGAACAGGGTGCCTAGCCGCTGCTTTCTTTTGCTTTCATGGAAGTAGCCGAAAAACATCTGCACCAGATAGATCGAAAGCAGCATCAGCAACGGGGTGGCGAGCTGACTGTCGATACCCATCCGCCCCCACAGGGCGAAGTTCACCCCGATGACCAGCGCGCAGAGAAGGGCCAGAGCCATTGTCATGGCACCGGCTTGTAGCCAGGGGAAAAGCATCGCCGTCAGAAGGCCGAGCACCAGCACCTGAATCAGCTCGCCGCCCTGGACATAGGCAGGGCGCGATTTGAGCTTCCCATCCAGTATGCCGCTGATGATGTTGGCGTGAACCTCCACCCCTGGGTAGTTGCTGGAGACAGGGGTGGGGTAGAGATCCGAGAGACCGGCGGCAGTCGTGCCTATCAGGAGGATCTTTCCCGACAGCGCCTCGCGCGGGACCCGGCCGTTCAATACATCGGTAGCGGAGAGATAGCGGAATCCCTGTCCATGGGAGCGGAAGGGGACCAGTACCGCCGAGGCGGCATCCACCGGTACCCTGAGTTCCCCGAGCCTGACGGATTCCAGGCGCTCGTCTCCCCCCGTGGCCCCGTAGCCCATGCCCATATCGAAACCTATCTCATCCCCCTTCATCAGGGTCCGCAGTACCGCCACCGGCAGGGATTCGTAGAGGGCGCCCTGGTACTGGATCAACAGGGGAACTCGCCTCAGTGTCCCGTCATCGTCCATGAAGGGGGTATTAAAAAAGCCCGCGCCAGCGGCCACATCCTGCAACCCTTGCAGGTTGCCGCCATAGCTACGCGCCCGGTAAAGATGGTTCGCCAGGGCGGCGGGCACCTCGCGGGTCAGGGGTGGGGGTATCGTCCCTGGGTTCTTCTCGGCCTCCTGGGGGCTGAAGAAATACCCCAGCACCACCGCGCGATTGCGTAGGCTCTCCGCAAATACCTGGTCCCCGGTCAAAAGCGAGTGCAACGCGGCCTTGCCCTGCTCAGGACCCAGTCCATCCGCCAGGACCTGGTGCAGCACCTTCTCGGCCGCATCCAGATCTATACCCCGGTCCTGTTCAGAAAACACCACGTCGAAGGCCAGCAGCCGGATGCCGTAGTAATCGAACAGGGTATCGAGCAGAAAGCTCATCTTCTCCCGGCTCCAGGGCCAGTGCCCTTCCCCCGCGAGACTCTTTTCGTCGATATCCAGGATAGCGACACGGCTATCCTCCTGGTCGTCCGCATGGAGGACGAGCCGGTAGTCATAAAGAATCTTATCCACCCGGTCCAGCAGTGGGATCGAGGCCCACTTGAGCAGATGCGCGGCGAACAGGGCGACGAGCAGAAGGGAAATAAGTAACCGGACTATCCGAATCGTTTGGCTCCGGAACATGCAAGATCATCCATTGGGGTGTGGAAACCATGAACGACCTCAGGTTATGCGGATACCCGAGCAGGATCAAGCCAGGGACACCCGCATTCTCCACCTTGCCCGGCGCGCTTGAATCCGTATCATGGCCGCTTCAATCTCCATTTAGAGGAATCTACCCATGCGTCGCGCCATTGCCTCCCTTCTGCTGTGGCTCGTTTTCTCCCTGGGCGTGGCGCTTCCCGCCCAGGCCGAGGTCGTCAAGGTCCTGATGAGCACTTCGCTCGGGGACATTACGCTGGAGCTTTACCCGGACAAGGCACCCAAGACTGTTGCCAATTTCCTGCAATACGCGGACGAGGGTTTTTACGACAACAGCATTTTCCACCGGGTGATCTTCGACTTCATGATCCAGGGCGGCGGCTTTACCTCCGACCTGAAGCAAAAACAGACCCATGCCACCATTCGCAACGAGGCCGACAACGGGCTCCGCAACGACAAGGGGACCATCGCCATGGCCCGGACCCCCGATCCCCACTCGGCCTCGGCGCAGTTCTTCATCAATCACAAGAACAACGATTTCCTCAACTTCCGCTCCAAGGATTTTCAGGGGTGGGGCTACGCGGTTTTCGGCAAGGTGATTCAGGGTATGAACGTGGTCGATAAAATCGCCGAGCAGCCGACCGCCAAGCTTGATAAGCCCGGCTTCGATGACGCCCCCCGCACCAGTATTTTCATCAAAAGCGTAAAACGCATTAACTGACAGGAAACTCTCCCATCATGACAAAGGCAACCTTGCAGACCGGCCTGGGCAATATCGTCATCGAACTCGATACCCAAAAGGCGCCCAAGACCTGCGCCAACTTCGTTCAGTACATCGAGGATGGTCATTACGACAACACCATCTTCCACCGGGTGATCAGCAGCTTCATGATCCAGGGCGGCGGCTTCATGTCGGACATGATGCAGAAGGCCACCCGAGACCCCATCGAGAACGAGGCCAATAACGGGCTCTCCAACCGCACGGGGACCATTGCCATGGCGCGCACCAGTGCGCCCCACTCGGCCTCGGCCCAGTTCTTCATCAATGTCTCCGACAACGGCTTCCTCGACTATCCAGGCCAGGACGGCTGGGGCTACTGCGTCTTCGGCAAGGTGATCGAGGGCATGGACGTGGTCAACCAGATCAAGGGCGTGGACACCACAAGCCGCGCCGGCCATCAGGATGTCCCGGCTGAACCCATTGTCATCCAGAGCGCGACCATCAGCGAAGATTGATTCCCCGCGTGTCGCGAAAGCTGTTCATCTCCGATATTCACCTGTCGGCGCGGCAAGGCGACACACAGGATCTCTTTCTGCGTTTTTTGCGGGAGCGGGCGGCGGGGGCCGATGAGCTTTATATCCTCGGCGATCTCTTCGACGCCTGGATCGGGGATGGAGACAGCACCCCCCCCATTCCGCAAATACGCGACGCCCTGCGCCAAATGGGCGATAGGGGGTGCAAGCTGTTCATTCAGCATGGGAATCGGGACTTTCTGCTGGGAAGGCTGTTTGCCAGACAGACCGGCGCCCGGTTGATCGACGAGGAGCACTGCATCGACCTCAATGGCCGCAAGGCGCTGCTGATGCATGGAGACCTGCTTTGCACCGATGACATCGACTATCAAAAGGCGCGCCGACTGTTGCGCAACCCCGTTTTCGTTTTTGCCGTTTCGCTGCTTCCCATCGAATTCAGGGCGCGCATCGCCGCTTATTTCCGCAAGGGCAGTGCCAAGGCAGTCGCACAGAAGCCGAAAGAGATCATGGACGCCAACCCGGACACAGTCGTCCAATACCTGCGCAAGCACCAGGCCGGGATATTGATTCACGGTCACACCCACCGGCCAGAGGCCCAGGAGATTCTGCTGGATGCCCATCAGGTCCGGCGCTTTGTCTTGGGTGATTGGCGCGGTGACCATGCCACCTTTTTGGTGGCCGACAATGAGGGGCTTCGATTGGAGAGGTTCACATGAGCCGGAATGTATTGATCACGGGATGCTCCAGCGGCATCGGTCTCTGCGCCGCCCAGGGGCTCAAGCAGCGGGGCTATAAGGTATTCGCCTCGGCCCGCAAGGAAGAGGACGTAAGGCGTCTGCGCGATCTCGGACTGACCTGTCTCCGCCTGGATCTGGATGACAGCACCAGCATTCAGGACGCCTTCGAGGAGATGATGTTGCGCACGGGCGGAAAAATTTACGCCCTCTTCAATAACGGGGCCTATGGCCAGCCCGGCGCTGTCGAGGACCTGACCCGCGATGTGCTGAGGGCGCAATTGGAGACCAACCTGCTGGGATGGCATGAGCTGACCCGTCTGGTCATACCCGTCATGCGTATCCAAGGCAAGGGGCGCATCATCCAGAACAGCTCCATCCTCGGCTTTGCCGCGATGCCGTATCGCGGGGCCTACAACTGCTCCAAATACGCGCTGGAGGGACTGACCGACACCCTGCGGCTGGAATTGCTAGGCAGCGGCATCCATGTCTCCCTGATTGAGCCCGGCCCGATCCAGAGTCATTTCCGCCAGAACGCCTTCCTGAAATTCAAGGAAAATATCGACGCGGAACAGAGCAAGCATCGCCAACAATACGGGGCCATGGAGGCGCGGCTGAACAAGGAAGGCACAGCGGCCCCTTTCACCCTGCCGCCCGAGGCTGTGTTGAAGAAGTTGATCCATGCTTTGGAGAGCCCACGCCCAAGGGCACGATACCCGGTGACAGTACCAACCCATCTCTTTGCAGTGCTGAAGCGCCTGCTGCCGACCAGGGCACTCGATCATCTGCTGCGCTTGGCATCGGGAGATGGGGCGCGATAAACGAAAACGCCACAGGGCTCCCGAAGGAGCCCTGTGGCGTCTGTCTGAATGGACTAAGGATTATTACCAGCGGCGGACGCGGCCGGTATCCATATGCACGAATTGCGGTCCCGCGTAGTAACCCACGCCACCGGATTGCATAGAGAGCGCCGCAAGCCGGACCTTTTCGAGCGAGCGCCCGGGCACGCGAATATCGATGGCCTTGCCACTCATGTGCAGGCTGTGCTTGGCCACTCCGCCCCTGCCACGACCGCGCAGCATGGCATTGGTATGCGGCGAGCGGTAACCGGAAATGATATGGAAGGGCCTGTCAGTATCCAGCTTCATGCGCACGGCAAACAACTGGTCCAGAAGCACGGGGTCAATGCGATGGGTGTCGTTGCTGCGGAAATCTCGCATCAGGTGATTGACATCCTTCAGGGCATCCGTGATGTAGCTCCCGCCTTCCCAGTAGGTGATCTTGAGTCTTTCGCCCGTGTGGGTGTGATGGAAGGAGAGATAACGCTCCTTGTACTTGTCCAAGCCGAGATCGCGCTTTTTGCGCTGAACGCGACGGGAAACCTTGCTGTCCTTGTCGTCATCGTACTCTCCGGCAACGAGGCTGCCGGTAGTCGAGCCGGAGTCACCGGACCCGAACAGGGATTCCATGACGCTGCAACCACCGAGTCCAAGCGCAGTGCCGGCAACCATGGTGCCAAGAAAGAGGCGACGAGAGGGCGTATAGACCACGCCGTTCTTATCGGAAATTTTATCAGACATTTTACTACTACCTCCGCTGATACAGTTCCGAGGGATCTGTTGGAATACTAGTCCACCATCTCCCATTTTTCAAGACAATTAGCCGTTTACAGACTAATTTTGATCAAAAAGCTTATCTCGACCGTAGATATCTTGCAGGAATCGGACTTCTCCACTCGCATCCGCCCGTGCCGTGAAGTAGGCAAGGTATACAGGAACCTTCTCGGGCAAGTCAATATCAACCGTTATGCCCTGATTCATTTCCTGCAATACTCGCCGCTTTCCTTGCTCGGGATCAACCTTATCCAACAAATACCCGGCCAGGGTTTCGGGGTTTTGCACCCGGATACAGCCATGACTGAGCGTCCTGACCTCTTTATCGAACAACGTCTTATAAGGAGTATCGTGCAGGTAGATGGCCTGCCGGTTGGGCATCACCATCTTGACCCGGCCCAGCGCGTTGTCATCACCCAGATCCTGCTTGATCAGGTAGGGGAATCCCCGGATGGTAAAAGGCTCGTTCCAATTCACGCTACGAGGATTGACTTCGACCCGGCCTTCGCGCAGATAGAGCTTGTAACCGTTATCCCGTAGATAGTCCGGGTTTTTCTGAAGTTCGGGAATCATCTCCTTGATCGCGATCTTGTTGGGGACAAACCACTCGGGATTCGCCTTCACTTGAATGATTTCGGCGGAAATGGAGGGGCTGGGGTGCTTCTTCTCACCGTTGATGATCCGCGTCCGCCAGACGACTTGTCCCTGATCGAAGAGCTGCAAGCCGAATTCCGGCAGATTCACTAGCACATGGCGAATACCCAGATCCCTGGGCATCCAGCGCCAGCGCTCAAGGGTGGCGATGATGCTTTGAATACGTTGTTCGACGGGCACGTTCAAAACGGCAATCGTCCCCGTTCCGATGACGCCATCGTTCTTGAGACCGTGACGTTCCTGGAAGGCACGCATGGCCTGGGCCAAGGCCGGGTCGTAGCGGGTGGAATTCATGGGTTCGGAAGAGGGGAACTCCTCCTGCGCCATTAGGCGCTGGCGCAACAGGGGCACCATATCCGACTTGACGCCCGGCTTCAGGCGGATCGCGGCCTGGGGCAGCATCAGCCAGCCGCCCTTGGCAGCCAATTCGCGGTAACGTTTGAGCGCCTGCTTGAGCTTCCGGTACTCCTCGACTTGGGGTTCGAGGGAATTGATCAGTTGGGTGGCGTCAGGGCTGGTGACCAGATTCTTCAGGAACTCGCTGGCATTGAAGGTGCGGGCCGGCATGTACCATCCGGCATCGACCATGGCCGGCTCGTAACGGCCCACGGACAGGGACCGGGCGTATTGCGTCACGCCCTCCGTCAAGGCCAGTTCGAATGCCGCCTGTTGCTGGTCATTGCCGCCACTGTTCAGCGGCTCCAGGTGGGGGCGCAGATCGATATTGGGTAGGCCCGCGTCCGCCGCTGTCATGAGACGATTGACCAGCGACTTGGCAATCTCCGTCGGCTTGCCTTCCGCCAGCCAAAGGGGGCGGTACAGGCGCTTCTCGTAGAACTGCTGCATCCAGGTCCAGTCCACCGGAACTGCTGCCGAAGGCACTTGCTGAGCGGGCGGAACCGGCTGCGATGCTTGAGCCTGAGCTTGGCCTTGCGGCGGCTGGGCCTGCGGATTTGGCTTGGTGGCCGCGACCTTGGCTTCAAGCTCTTTCTTGATGGCCGTTCCAAGGCGATCGAAGGACTGGAACGGCTTTTCGAAGTCCCTCAATGGATCGAAGAATCCGCCGCTCTGCGCTTGGGCCGCGCTGGCAGCAACCAAGGCCGAGGCCACTGAAAGACCAATAAACACCCGCCGAGCCATTCGCCGCATCATATTCAATCCAGTCACAAGCCAATATTTGAATCGTTTCGTTTTGCAGGCCGCCCGATTCCCGCCAGAGGGAAGGAGGCCAGATATCAACGAGAAAGCCAAGTAGGATACAAGCAAACCCGTATGACGCCAATAGGCCTGAGCGAATTCCCCCGTTGATTCATAAGGGAAACCCCTTACCGCAACCATCCGGCAACGATATTCGCAGGGACAGCTTCGGGTGAGACAAGTGTAAAAAGAAATTGTTCCCTTTAGGTCTGGCTCAAGTAGCCGGAGAGAAAGCGCTCGAAATCGACCCGGTCGCCCGATTCCAGTTCAGCCTGCCTTCGAAGGGAGCTGTCGGCTTCCGCCTGGAATAGGTCGATACGATCCTGTCCCAACAGTCGCCCGGTGAAGTAACCCTGGTGCTGTAATGACATGCGCTGGGCGAATCGATGGAAGCTCTCGCCCCTTTTCCGCATCTCGGCTAGCATCCGCGCCGAGGGTGTGAGATCGGGATCGGCCACCTTGGCGGCCTGTTCGATCAGCGCCCGACTGTAGCCCCCCTTCCCTTCATCCATCGCCGCGCAAACGGGCGCCATGGCATCCAGGATCTCCCCGGCCCAGTCCTGCAAGGGAATATCCTCTCCCTTGCAGCCCAGAAGCAGACCGGGCTCCCGCCCCCGGTGCGCCACCTTCAGCAGGTTGCGGTCGATATCGACCCGCTCGCGCAGGGAGATTCGGGGGCTTTCAAGCAGTAGGCAGAAGAGCACAAACCCCTTGAGAAAGCGGAGCTGGGTCTCGTCCACCCCCAGGGGATGATAGGCGTTCACATCCAGAGAGCGCAGCTCGATGTAGCGGATCCCCCGGCGCGTCAGGGCCAGGGAGGGCTTCTCCAGCCCTTGCAGGATCTGCTTCGGCCGCACCGAGCTGTAGTACTCGTTTTCGATCTGGAGGATATTGGCGTTCAGTTGCCGGTACTCCCCATCCACCTTGACTCCGATCTCCTCCCAGATCAGGGCCGGGGTCTCGATGGCATGGGTCAGGGCGGCAACATAGGCCTGGAGAGAGTCGTAGTTGGCCTTCACCCCCACACCCTCCTCCTTGCGGTTCTGGTAGCCGATATCCCCCATACGCAGGGAGGTGGCATAGGGTTCGTAATAGGTGAATGGGTCGAACTCCTCAAGTCGGCTCGGTCTGCCGACGAAGAAGGACTTGCAGACGGCGGGCGAGGCGCCAAACAGGTAGGGAATCAGCCAACCCAGGCGTTGCAGATTGCGCAGCAGGCCCATGTAGGCGTCATCGGCGATGGCCCGCGGCCCTCGCGCATCGCCCAGCATCTTCCCCCAGACAGGCCAAAGGGACTCCTCCAGGGAAAAATTGAAATGGACCCCGGCGATCGCCTGCATTACCCGCCCATAGCGATGACCCAGCCCGACGCGGTAGATGTGTTTCATGCGCCCCGCGTTGGAGCTGCCATAGCGGGCGATGGGGACATCCTCATCCCCATGGATGATGCAGGGCATGCTGGTCGCCCAGAGAAACTCATCGCCCAGATGGCGATGGACGAAGGTCTGGATGTCGCACAGAAACCCCATCGCCTCCTCTATTTCACCGGCAGGGGGCGTGATGAATTCGAGCAGGGCCTCGGAATAGTCGGTCGTAATATAGGGGTGGGTCAGGGCCGAGCCCAGGGCACGGGGATGCGGCGCCTGGCTGATGCTGCCGTCCGGGGCGACACGCAGACACTCCTTCTCCAGCCCCAGCCTGCCGCCGCGCAGAAGATCCAGGGCAGAAGCAGCCCGCAGTGCGGCGAGACGCGATTCGACAAGGGATTTCAAGACGCCGGACCTTCTACCTTTTACAAAGGCGCGAGTATAACAGCGCCGGGAAGTGGGCTTTCCTCAGAATCCATCCCCATTATCGACCCCGAACCCACGGACCCGGCCCTCGCCACGGACCACATCCACGCGCAGCAGCAGCAAGCCCCCGATCAGAAACAGCAGGGTCACGCTGAGGATGGAGAGGCGCGTGTCGCCGCTGAGGTGAGCGACCAGCCCCATGAGCACAGGCCCCAACACCACCGCGAACTTGCCGAGCATATTGTAGAAACCGAAGAACTCCCCCTCGCAGCCGGGCGGCACGAGCCGGGCGAACAACGACCGGCTCAGGGCCTGGACCCCGCCCTGCACCATCCCCACAGCCACAGCCAGGAGATAGAACTCGCCGACTACTTCAATCCGCGATCCCCAGACGGCGATGAGCAAATAGGCCAGGATCGCCAGCCCGATCCCCCGCTTGGCGCCCCAACGCTCGCCCAGATAGCCGAACAGCAGTGCCGCCGGAAAGCCGACGAACTGGGTGATCAACAGCGCCATCATCAAATCGCCACTGCCGAACCCCAGGGAGAGGCCGAAATCGACCGCCATGCGGATGATGGTATCGACCCCGTCGATATAGAACCAATAGGCCACCAGAAAAAGAAAGGTCTCGGGCAGGGCACGCACATGACGCAGGGTCCGGCCCAAACGCTGGACCGCCAGGGTCAGGTCGCTCCTCCATGCTATCGGCCTGCCCCCCTCTTCCCGCACCCAGAGCACCAGCGGGATGGAGAACAGAAACCACCAGAGGGCAGTCGTGAAAAAGGCGACCTTCACCGCTGCGGTCGCATCCGTTAGGCCGAATAGTCCCGGCTGGCTCACCATCAGCACCTGCACCGCGAACAGCAGGCCGCCGCCCAGATACCCCAGCGAATAACCGAGCGACGAGACCCGCTCCAGCGACGCCCCTTCTGCCACCTTGGGCAACAATGAATCGTAAAAGACATTGCTGCCGGAAAAGCCGACCACTGCGACCATGTAAAACACCGCAGCCAGCGGCCAATGGCCCTGTGCTGCCAGGGGGAGCAGCGCGGTCGAGAGGATGCCGAGCAGGGCGAAGAGGATCAGCCAGCGCTTGTGCCCCCCCATGCAATCGGCCAGCGTCCCCAGCAGCGGGGCCAGGATGACCACCAACAACCCCGCCAGACCATTGGCCATGCCCAGCCAGAAGCTGCTCTCGGTCACGGGAAGGTCGGAGGCCCAATATTGTTTGAAAAAGACCGGAAAAAACCCGGCCATCACCGTGGTGGCGAAGGCGGAATCGGCCCAATCGTAGAGGGCCCAGGCGATGGCGGGGCGTTTAAACATGGCAATGCGGTCTCCGTATCGGCCTTGGCGGCGGCAATGGGATCAACGATAGAATAGAGCGATGGACACCACAACCGTATTCCCCAGCCTCCCCCGCCGCTTGGCCGCCTGCGCCTACGATCTGCTCCTGCTGCTCGCAGTGCTCTTCGTCGCCGCCTTCCTGGCCCTGATGGTCAACGGCGGCGCGCCGGTCCAGTCCGGCAATCCCTTTTATACCGCCTACATGCTCTTGGTGGTCTTCCTCTTCTACACCTGGTTCTGGGTCCATGGCGGCCAGACTCTCGGCATGCGGGCCTGGCGTCTCCGCGTCCTGCGCAACGATGGCCAGCCCCTGACCTGGGGTGATGCCCTCAAGCGCTTCCTCTGCGCCTTCCTCTCGCTGCTCCCCCTCGGGATCGGTTTTTTCTGGAGTATGTTCGACAACGAGAACCGCGCCTGGCATGACCGGCTATCCCATACCCGGCTGGTGCTGGTCTCTGAGTAATGCCACGTCCTTGTTCCGGGAATGTGCTATAAAACCTCGTCAATGGCTGAGATCCTATTGAAATGTGGCCAATAGGATTGCCGCGATTCCATAGAAGGGGGAACCATGCCTTATGTAAGAAGGAACGCCGATGGGGTCATCACCTCCGTCAGCATTGAGGACGGGGATCAGGGAAACGAGTTTGTCGCGGATGGCGATTCGGAGCTCTTGAATTTCCTGTCGGAAACCCTTGATGAAAACAATCCCCTGCGCTTTCTGATCAGCTCCGATCTGGATCTCACGCGCGTCCTGGAAGACCTGATCGACCTATTGGTTTCCAGGGGCGTCGTCAATTTCACCGATTTTCCCGACCCGGCCCAGGAGAAGCTGCTCCAGCGCCGCAAGGCGCGCACCCGGCTGCAAAGGGACGGCTGCGAGACGCTGCTGGTCCAGGACGAGGATATTCTCAGGCTTTGAGAGTCTGCGTCCCCAACCCAACTTACAAAGTCACCCGGTCTTTTCCTTAAACTCACACAAATCCTCGATGACACAGGCACCGCAACGGGGACGGCGGGCAATGCAGGTATAGCGTCCGTGCAGGATCAGCCAGTGATGGGCGTCTTGCAGGAATTCTCGGGGAACCAGCCTCAGCAGCCTCTTTTCCACTTCCAGCGGGGTCTTGCCAGGGGCTAGGTTGATGCGATTCGCTACCCGGAAGATGTGGGTATCCACCGCCAGAGTCGGGTGGCCGAAGGCGATGTTGAGGACCACGTTGGCGGTCTTACGGCCGACGCCGGGCAAGGCCTCCAGCGCTGCGCGGTTGTCCGGCACCTGACCTCTGTGCCGTTCCAGCAGCAGGCGGCAGGTCTCGATGATGTTTTTACCCTTGCTGTTGAAGAGCCCGATGGTCTTGATATGCTCCCTCAGACCCTCTTCCCCCAGGGCCAACATGGCCGCCGGGGTGTTTGCGACGGGAAAGAGCCGGGCAGTGGCCTTGTTGACCCCCTTATCGGTCGCCTGGGCCGAGAGGATAACGGCCATCATTAGCTCGAAGGGGCTGGCGTAATGGAGTTCGGTGGCAGGGTGGGGGTTTTCCGCGCGCAGGCGTTCGAAGATTTCGTGGCGTTTCTCTGCGTTCATGCGTCTTGCCGGTTTTCGGGGTCGATGGGGGATTCTCGCATTTGCCGTCGCCTATGAAGCCGACCCGGCCACCACCATATCCCATGGGAAGCGGGCTTGGGAATCTTCGCGTTAATGCCGGAATAAAAGAGACTTTGATTTAACCTGGATTTGTCACGAAAATAGGGGTTGCTTGCTGCCCCTGTTTTCTCGCGTCCCTGGAGAAACCGTGTTTCAGAAAATACTGATCGCCAACCGCGGTGAAATCGCGGTGCGCATAATCCGCGCCTGTGCCGAAATGGGCATACGTTCGGTCGCCATTTATTCCGACGTGGACCGCTATTCGCTGCATGTGAAGAAGGCGGACGAGGCTTACAGCCTGGGATCGGACCCGCTGGCGGGCTATCTGAACGTCAACCGGATCGTCAATCTGGCCGTCTCTACCGGTTGCGATGCGGTGCACCCCGGTTACGGTTTCCTTTCCGAAAATCCGGAGCTGGCGGAGGCCTGCGCCCGCCGGGGCATCACCTTCATCGGTCCCACCCCCGAGGTGATCCGGCGCATGGGTGACAAGACCGAGGCGCGCCAGGCGATGATCGCGGCCGGTCTGCCGGTGACGCCGGGCTCGGAGGGCAATCTGGCCAATCTCGGGGAAGCCCTGGCCATGGCCGAACGCATCGGGTATCCGGTCATGCTCAAGGCCACTTCCGGCGGCGGCGGACGCGGCATTCGCCGCTGCGATACGGCGGATGAACTGCGCAACAACTTTGACCGGGTCATCTCCGAGGCCACCAAGGCCTTCGGCCGGGCCGAGGTCTTTCTGGAGAAGTGCGTCGTCAACCCGCGCCATATCGAGGTCCAGGTGCTGGCCGACCATCACGGCAATCTCATCCACCTGTTCGAGCGGGATTGTTCGATCCAGCGCCGGAACCAGAAGCTGATCGAGATCGCTCCCTCGCCCCAGCTGGACGAGGACCAGCGCCAGTACATCGGCGAGATGGCCGTGGCCGCCGCCAAGGCGGTGGGATACACCAACGCGGGGACGGTGGAGTTCCTGCTGGATCAGGACGGACGCTTCTATTTCATGGAGATGAATACCCGCATCCAGGTGGAGCACACCATTACCGAGAGCATCACCGGGGTGGATATCGTGGAGGAACAGATCCGCGTTGCCGCCGGGCTGCCGCTCCGGTTTCAGCAAAACGAGATCCAGCGGCGCGGTTTCGCCATCCAGTTCCGCGTCAATGCCGAGGACCCGAAGAACAACTTCCTGCCCAGCTTCGGCCGCATCTCCCGTTACTATGCCCCCGGCGGACCGGGGGTACGGACCGACGCTGCCATTTATACCGGCTATTCGGTGCCGCCCTATTACGATTCCATGCTGGCGAAGATCATCGTCTGGGCGCTGTCATGGGATGACGTGGTGGCGCGGGGGGAACGCGCCTTGCGGGACATGGGGGTGTTCGGAATCAGGACCACCATCCCCTACTACCTGGAAATCCTGTCCAACGAGGAGTTTCGTGCCGGCTCCTTCAATACGGGGTTTGTCGAGGCTCACCCAGAACTGATCGAATACTCCTGCAAACGCCGAAATGATGAGCTCGCCGTCGTATTGAGCGCTGTCATCGCCGCCCACGCTGGACTCTAGAGGAGGTTAAAGCAACATGCCCAAGGTTTTCATCAGCGATCTCGTTCTGCGCGACGCCCACCAGTCTCTGCTGGCCACCCGCATGCGCCTGGAGGACATGCTGCCCATCTGCCCCAAACTGGACGCCATCGGCTTCTGGTCGCTGGAATGCTGGGGCGGCGCCACCTTCGACTCCTGCGTCCGCTTCCTGAAGGAAGACCCCTGGGAACGCCTGCACGAGCTACGCAAGGCCCTGCCCAACACGCGCCTGCAAATGCTGTTGCGCGGCCAGAACCTGCTGGGCTACCGGCACTACTCCGACGATGTGGTACGAGCCTTCGTCAAGAAGACTGCCGAGCATGGCATGGATGTGTTCCGCATCTTTGACGCCATAAACGACATCCGCAACCTACGGGTCAGCGTCGAGGCGACCAAGGAGGCGGGTAAGCATGCACAGGGCGCCATTTGCTACACCATCAGCCCGGTCCATGACATCAAGGGTTTCGTCGAGATGGCCAGGGGGCTGGCGTCCATGGGCTGCGACTCCATCGTCGTAAAGGACATGGCGGGCCTATTGACCCCCTATGTGGCTGCCGATCTCTTCAAGGCCCTGAAGGACGCCGTGGACCTGCCGCTGCACCTGCATTCCCACGCCACCGCCGGACTGGCGGAGATGTGCCACCTCAAGGCCATCGAGAACGGCTGCGAACACATCGACACGACCATCTCCTCCATGGCGGGCGGCACCTCCCATTCGCCCACCGAGAGCATGGTGGCCGCCCTGCGCGGCACCAAATACGACACCGGTCTCGACCTGGAGGCAATCCAGCAGATCGGAATGTATTTCTACGAGGTGCGCAAAAAATACCACCAGTACGAGAGCGCCTACACCGGGGTCGATACTCGCGTACAGGTCAACCAGGTGCCGGGCGGCATGATCTCCAACCTGGCCAACCAGTTGCGGGAACAGAACGCCCTGGACCGCATGAGCGAGGTGCTGGCCGAGATCCCCGCCGTGCGCAAGGACCTGGGCTATCCGCCCCTGGTCACCCCCACGTCCCAGATCGTGGGCACCCAGGCGGTGTTCAACGTCCTGACCGGAAAACGCTACCAGACCGTCACCAACGAAGTGAAGCTGTACCTCCACGGCCGCTACGGCAAGGCGCCGGGAATGGTGGACCCTGAACTGCGGCGGCAGGTAACGGGCGATGAGGGGCTGATCGAATGCCGTCCGGCGGACCTGCTCAAGCCGGAACTGGACAAGCTGCGCGATGAAATCAACCTGCTGGCCGAGTCGGAAGAAGACGTGCTGACCTTTGCCATGTTCCCGGAGGTGGCCCGTCAATACCTGAGTCAGCGCAAGGACGGGACCCTGGTCCCCGAGCGCCTCGAACCCTCGCGCAAGCAAGACGGCGAGGCCAGCGCCGCCCCCACCGAGTTCAATGTCGTGCTGCACGGCGAAAGCTACCATGTCAAGGTCACCGGCGCGGGGCACAAGGGTAAGGCCGAGCGCCATTTCTACCTCACCGTCGATGGGGTGCCGGAAGAGCTGGTGGTCGAGACCCTGGACCTGATGGTGCTGGAAGACTCCTCCAAGGCCACGGTCAGGCAAGGTCCTTCCGGCGCGCGCCCCAAGCCCTCCAAGGAGGGAGACGTCACCACCTCCATGCCCGGCACCGTGGTCGATGTGCTGGTCAAGGCGGGGGATACCGTGGTGGTGGGACAGGCGGTGCTTGTGACCGAGGCCATGAAGATGGAGACGGAGATCCAGGCCCCCATCGCCGGAACTGTCGCCAGTCTCTATGTGCAGAAAGGCGATTCGGTGAGCCCCAATGAGGTATTGATCGAAATCGAGGGCTGAGACCTCGGACCCGAGGCCGGAGGGGGCGGGAGTTCCCCCTCCGTACCCCTCACCCCTTCCCCATTGGCTGGACCCATCATGCTTGACGAAGCCCCGCGCGACCAATTGAGGCAAGGCCTTGCCCAGGTCCGGGAGCTGTTGGAAAAGCAGCGGCTGGTGGAAGGTCTTGCCCACCGCGACCGCAGCCAGCGTCACGAGCTGGTGGAATCCCTGGTCCACCGCCAGCACCTCAGCGAACTGCACACCAAGCTGTCGCGCCTGCATATTGCCGATGTGGCCTATATTCTGACGGTCCTGCCGCCGGATGAACGGCTGCTGGTCTGGCGCCAGACGGGCAGGAACCGTGGTGGGGATGTCCTGCTGGAGGTGCCGGAGGAAGTGCGCCAATGGCTGATCGAGGCTATGGAACCGGGCGAGCTGACGGAGGTGCTGAACCAGCTCGATGCCGAGGACCTGGCCTACATCGCGGACGAGCTGCCGGAGGACGCGCTCCAGCAAAGGCTCCAGTCCCTGACCCTGCAAGACCGCCAGTGGCTGGTTTCCACCATGGCCTACGACGAGGATGCCGTTGGCCACCTCATGAGCCCCGACATGGTGACCGTGCGCGAGGATTTCACCCTCGGCCAGGTCCTGGAAACCCTGCGCAACCTGGAGGCGATGCCCATCCACAGCGACAAGCTGCTGGTGGTGAACGGCCGGGGCATCCTCACTGGGGTACTGAGCCTCTCCGCCCTGCTGCTCGGCTCCCCCAGCGGGACCGTGGCCGGGACCATGGCCACCAATGTAGTAACTTTCCGGCCCGAGGAAATGGCGCGGGAGGCGGCCAAGGCCTTCGAACGCTACGACCTGGCCTCGGCGCCGGTGGTGAACGAACGCGGCAAGCTGCTGGGGCGACTCACCGTTGACGTAGTGATGGACTACATCCGCGAGGAGCAGGAGGAGAAGATCCTTGTCCGCGCCGGCCTGAGCGGTGGCGAAGACCTCTTCGCCAGCGTCTGGGACAGCGCGCGGAATCGCTGGCTCTGGCTTTCCATCAACCTCTTCACCGCCTTCCTGGCCTCCCGCGTCATCGGCCTGTTCGAGGGCACCATCGCTCAGGTAGTGGCCCTGGCGGCCCTGATGCCCATCGTTTCGGGGGTGGGCGGCAACACAGGCAACCAGACCACAGCCATCATCATTCGCGGCCTGGCCCTGGAGCAGATCGGGCACACCAACCTCTGGCGCTTGGCGCGCAAGGAGCTGGCCGTAAGCCTTCTGAACGGACTGGTGTGGGGTGGGGTGATGGGGCTGGTGGCCTATGGCCTCTACTGGAATCCGGGGCTGGGTCTGGTAATGGCAGCCGCCATGCTGCTCAACATGCTCATCGCCGGGGTGGTGGGACTGGCGGTGCCCCTGGGTCTGGAGCGCTGGGGACGCGATCCTGCGCTGGGGTCCAGCGTGCTCCTGACCGCCACCACCGACGCGATGGGCTTTTTTATTTTCCTCGGTTTGGCCAGCCTGTTCCTGCTCTGATGGCGGAACGGCCTGGCTCGACCCACTTGGAGGGCTTCCCCCTTGGCCGATGAAGCAACCGATGCCCAGACGAACCGCCGGCTGAAACTGGAGGATATCCTGCCCCCGCTGGTGGCGGGAGGCCTGATCACCGAGGAGGAAGGCGCCAAGCTGGAGAAAATGTACATAGGAGCCCAGGCGGCCAAGAGCGGTATTCATCCCCTGGTGTGGATCGCCGAGCGGCGTTTGAAGAACCCTGTCAATCCGGCCGAGGAGCTGACGCTGGAACGCCTCTCCCGCTGGCTGGCCAGTTATGTAAACCTGCCCCATTTTCACATCGATCCCTTGAAAATCGACGTGGAATCTGTGACCAGCCTCATCTCCATCTCCTACGCCTCCCGCTACCGCATCCTGCCCGTGGCGGTGACGGACGAGCTGGTGACCTTCGCCACCGCTGAGCCCTTCGAACGCGCCTGGGAACAGGAACTCTCCCATGTACTGCGGCGCGAGATCACACGGGTCATCTCCAATCCGCTGGACGTGGCCCGCTATCAGGAGGAGCTGTTCGGACTCAGCCATTCCATCCGCAAGGCGGGCCTCAGCGATGCCTGGAAACCCCTCGGGGTGACCAACGTGGAGGCTCTGGTGGAGCTGGGCAAGGCGGGCAAGCTGGACGCCAACGACCGCCATATCGTCAGCATCGTGGACTGGCTGTTCCAGTACGCCTTCGATCAGCGCGCCAGCGACATCCACCTGGAGCCCCGGCGAGAGGTGGGCAACATCCGCTTCCGCATCGACGGCATGCTCCATCTGGTCTATCAGGTGCCGACCCCGATCATGCTGGCGGTGACCAGCCGCATCAAGAGCCTGGGGCGCATGGACATCGTCGAGAAGCGCCGCCCCCAGGACGGCCGCGTCAAGACCAAGACCCCCTCCGGCCAGGAGGTGGAGCTGCGTCTCTCCACCATGCCCACCGCCTTCGGCGAGAAGCTGGTCATGCGCATTTTCGATCCCCAGGTCCTGGTGCGTAGCCTCTCGGAGCTGGGCTTCAGCAAGGGCGATGCCCAGAACTGGTCGGAGATGACCGCCCAGACCCATGGCATCGTCCTGGTGACCGGCCCCACCGGCTCGGGCAAGACCACCACCCTCTACTCCACCCTGAAGGCACTGGCTCGGCCGGAGATCAACCTCTGCTCCATCGAGGACCCCATCGAAATGGTGGAGCCCTCCTTCAACCAGATGCAGGTCAACCACGGCATCGGCCTCGACTTCGCCACCGGCGTCCGCACCCTGATGCGCCAGGACCCGGACATCATCATGGTGGGCGAGATCCGCGATCTGGAGACGGCGGAGATGGCCATCCAGGCGGCCTTGACCGGTCACCTGGTCCTCTCCACCCTGCACACCAACGACGCCTCCTCCGCCCTGACCCGCTTGCAGGACATCGGCGTGCCCCATTATCTGATCAGCGCCACCCTCCTTGGGATAGTGGCTCAGCGTTTGGTGCGGACCCTTTGCCCCCATTGCAAGGCCCCTGCCAGGGAGCTGGACGAGCTGGCCTGGAAAGGGCTGACCTATCCCTGGAAACTGCCCCCGCCGGAGCAGATCATGGGTCCGGTAGGCTGCGACAAATGCCGTGAGACCGGCTATCTGGGACGCATGGGGATCTACGAGATCCTGCGCATGACGCCCGAAATACGTAATCTCGTCGGACCGGAAAGCAGCATGGAACGAATCGGCAAGCAGGGGCTCAAGCAGGGCATGGAACCCCTGCGCATCAGCGGGGTGCGCAAGATCATGGCGGGGCTCACCAGCATGGAGGAGGTTCTGCGGGTAACGCCGGTATCGCAATTGGGGGGACGGAGTTGATGAATCGAAACGAACCGCTTATCCACGACCCAGACGCCTATTTCGAGGCGACGGAGCTGGAGGTCATGGACCGGCTGCTGCCCCTGAAGGATGCTGTGGTCCTGGAACTAGGCTGCGGGCGCGCCTGGATGACCCGGCGCCTGGCGGAAGACTTCCCGGTGGCGCGGATCGTTGCGACCGAGGTCGATCGCATCCAGCACGAAAAGAATCTGACCATCAGCGATCTGCCCCAGATGGCGTTCAGGTACGGCGGCATGGAGGCGATCGATCTGCCGGACGATTCGGTGGATGTCGTCCTGATGCTCAAGTCTCTGCACCATGTCCCGGCGGAATTGATGGACCGGGGCTTCGCGGAGATCCACCGGGTACTCAGGCCCGGCGGGCTGGCCTATATCTCCGAGCCCGTCTATGCCGGGGCCTTCAACGAGATATTGAGGCTATTCAACGACGAGAAGCGGGTACGGGAAGAGGCCTTCGCCGCCGTCTGCCGGGCTGTCTCTGGAGGCGGTTTCGCGCTGGAGGCGGAACTCTTCTTCGAATCCCCAGGCTGCTATAAGACCTGGGAAGAATTCGAGGACCGCATGCTGAAAGTGACCCATACCCAACACGAGATCGGCCCCGAGCTTTACGGCCGGATACAGGATGCCTTCATGGCCCACATGACCCCGGACGGGGCCTGCTTCAAAAAACCGTCGCGGGTGGATCTGCTGCGCAAGGGGGAACCTCGCCGGTGATGGACCCGCATCAGTCCATGCGGTGGCTTTTCCGGGGATGGTTTCTGGGGGTTCTGCTCCCCCTGAACGCCTTCGCCGGGGTCTCGCAGGAGCAGCAGCGCGAGCTGACCGAGGCCCATAACCGCTGGCGGGCCGATGCCGGAGTCGATGCCCTGGCTTGGGCAGCCGATCTGGCGGACGTGGCGCAAGGCTGGGCCGACCGTTTGAGCACCCACGGAGGATGCCGGATGAGCCACAGCCGGAATCCCTCCCTGGGGGAAAATCTTTTTTGGGCAAGCGCCTTGCGATGGTCCGATGGCCGCCGGGAATCCCAATCAATCGTGGCCTCTCAAGTGGTCGATGCCTGGGGTGCGGAAAAAGGCAATTACAACCCGGCGCGCAACCGGTGCCGCTTCGGCAGGCGTTGCGGCCATTACACCCAGCTCGTCTGGAAGGCCAGCACGGAGGTCGGATGCGGCATGGCCCGCTGCTCCGATCAATCCCAGGTCTGGGTCTGCAACTACCGCCCGGCAGGAAACCGCAGAGGCGCGCGCCCTTACTGAAACTCCCGCCGATGTTCATTGTCGAAGCTATGGTCAAAGACGCGCCGGTTAGGCCGGCCTACCCATAACCGCGTCCAAGAAGGTGCATTACGAATACGACGCTGTCGATCATGCGCCTTGCCAATCCGCCGCAACCATTGATCCAGGTTAGAATAGGCGCCCTGTGGCCCCCAGGCCCAAGCAGTCTGAATTGAACGGAACACCATGCGAACATCGATAATGCGAATGCTCAACTTTCTTCTTGCTGCCGCGTTCATTGGCCTGCACGGCTGCGCCACCACTGGCGCCCCCGCTCCCAAGGAGCCGGAAGCGGCGCCTCAGCCGAATCTGGTCAACGTCTATTACGCCACGGGGCGCCAGCCGAGCGCGGAGCGGGATGTCTATTTCGGCGCCGAGCGGGCCGAACTCAGTTACGGCATGGCCGATGTGGGGATCCCTTCCAGGCACCTAGTGGGCCGGCACGAAGAACCCACCTTGCTGCGGTTCGAATCGACCCCCGACGACCGCAAGCACATCACCGTCCAGCGCAAGACCAACTACAGCAAGGATGCCTTCTACTACTACCTAAACAAGGCTATAGCCCGATCGCCGGGAGGCAAGGTCTTGATCTTCGTGCATGGCTATAATGTGGAATTCGCCGAGGCGGCCAGATCCCTTGGCCAGTTGGCCAGCGACCTCAAATTCAGCCCGGTTGTGCTCTTCAGTTGGCCTTCCCAGGGCAGCTTGACGGGCTACACGGTAGACGAGACCAATGTCGAATGGGCCCAATCCCAATTCCTGGAACTGCTCAACGGCATCATCGACCAAACCCCGGCAAAGGACATTTACGTGGTCGGACACAGCATGGGCACCCGCCTCATCGCCCGCGGCATGACCACGCTTGCCTCCGACCGCTCGGCGGGGGACTTGATCCGATTCCGCGACATCGTCATGATCGCCCCCGACATCGACTCCGATGTCTTCCGCCGTGACGTGGCCCCGCGCCTCGCCCGCACTAACATCCACGTCACTCTCTATGCCTCCTCGGGGGACAATGCCCTCATGGCCTCCAGGGCCTTCCACGGCTACGCCCGCGCCGGCGATTCGGGCGAGGGGCTGGTTGTGGTGCCCGGCGTGGAGACCATCGACGCATCCATCGCATCGGGGGGACTGCTCGGCCACTCCTACTTCACCGAGGACCCCCGCATCATGGAAGACCTCTTCTCCCTGTTGCAATCTGGGCAACGCGCCGACAACCGCTTCGCCCTCCAGCCCGTGGAAGACAAGGACGGACGCCACTGGGTTTTCCGCAAGTAATGCCTGATGGAGCAGGAGACATCACCCGAGGGGCGTCTCCTCTTCTACGCCTGCGACGCCCTGGGTGACATCTTCGTCCTGGACGAAGGGCCACACCGGATACTGACATTCGATTATCAGCACGAGCAGAGCCGCATGGACCTGGGGGCGCCACAGCGCCTGGTCCACGAGCACGCCCAGTCGATGATGATGGTCCTCGCCTTTCGTGAGCCCCATCGCGCCATCCTATTGGGACTGGGGGGCGGCTGCCTCCTGCGGGCGCTTCACCACCTCCTGCCCCAGTGCCAAATCCACGCCATCGAACTGCGGAAGAAGATCCATGAAATCGCTGAGAACTTCTTCGGCCTTCCCGAGGCCCCCGAGGTAACAATCGGCATCGCGGACGCCAGGGAGGCATTGGAAAACAGCCCGGCCGGCAGCGCGGACCTCATCCTGGCCGACATGTTTCACGCAAATAGCGTGGCCCCCCTGCAACGGCGGCAGGAGTTCATGGCGGAATGCCACCGGGTACTGAACGAAAACGGCTGGCTGGTGGCCAACTACGACGGCCCGGCGAACACCGGCGAGCCCCTTTTCCACTGGATGGGCGAATTTTTTCCCGAAATCCTGCTCTGCCCCATCAAGGACGAGAACCACATCCTCTTCGCAGGAAAACAAAAACTGCCCGATGATTTGGAAGACCTCCATTCCCGCGTCATCGCACTGGGGGAGCGGTTGGAGGTTTCCTTGTTACCCCTTTTTGAGCGGGTGTTTCGTTTGGAGACGAAAGCGGGCTGAGCGTCAGTCTGTTCAGGGTTCAGACCTTGCCTATCCGGTTGATTGCCAACCACTCACTTCGTAGTCTGTCGACCTACAGGCCGACGCATGGCATTGACTCCCCGAACTGGCAATCAACCGGCATTACGGGCGTCACGGTGTGCATCCCGGCGTAATTCCCAGGGAGGTTCAGCGCCGTTGTATCCGCCCATCCACCTCCACCCTGATATCGCCCTTCTCCTCGAAGGCGGCGGCCACCATGTCCAGAAGGAGGTTGCCGGTACCGGTCTTGTCCTTCAGCGCTTGCGCGAAGAGGCCATAACCGTCGCCGCCTTCGGCCAGGAAATCGGAGGTGACGATCCGGTATTCGGCGGACGGGCCCAGGGGCTTGCCGCCCACCATGACATCGACCGCGCGCCCGGCTTCGATGGTGAAGCTGAGGCCGGAGACCTGTAGGAAGCCGCCAGGGTTGTCTTCTGGGTCGAGGGCGGCGCTGTGGTCGAGCGCCTTTTGCAGGTCGGCTCCGAGAAGAGTCCCGGTGACCACTTCGTTGCCGAAGGGAAAGACGCGATGGATCTTGCCGAGGGTCACGGGTCCTGCCGGGATGGAGTCCCTGAAGGTGCCACCGTTGATCAGGGCCACGTCGGTTCGGGTCAGCTTGCGCGCCAGATCGGCGGTAAAGTCCCCCAGATTGGATTCGACGCGACGCGCCGTTTCGCGCCGGCCATCCAAAAAAACCAGCGACTGGCCGACCACCCGGTCCATCGCCTTGGATACCTCCTGGCTCAGCGCATCAACAACGCCGGCCATCCTCCCGTCGAAGGGGGAATCGGCGTTGATGGGGATGAGGCGGTAGGATTCCATCTCGATCCGGTCCCCCTCGATCTTGAGATCCATGCGCCCCAGCCAGCGGCCCCGTTCGCCGGCCTGGACGATCCATTTCCCGCCCTCCTGCTTGGGTTGCGCGAAGAGGAAGTGATTATGGCCGCCGACGATCAGGTCGATGCCCTTGAGTTGGTTCGCCATGCGGCGATCCTCGGAAAATCCCAGATGGGAAAGCAGGATCTGAACGTCGGATTTGGCCGTCAGCTCGGCCAACTGCGCATTGGCGGCCACCAGGGGATCGGTCATTTGAACCCCTTTGGAGTTGCGCGGGTGGGTGGTGGTCACCAGTTCGCTGGTCGTGAGACCGAGGATGCCGATACGCAACCCCCCTTTACCTTCGATGATCGCCGTCGGCCGCAGCAATCCCTGCGCGCCCGGAATATCCGCATTGGCCGCGAGCCAGGGGTACTTGGCCTCTTTCAACAGGGAGAGAAAATTCTCCTGGCCGTAGTCCAGTTCGTGGTTGCCCATCACCGCCGCATCCACGCCCATGGCGTTGAACATCTCCACATCGGGGTGACCGTGGTGGAGGCTCGACAACATGGAGCCTTGCAGCAAATCGCCCGCAAACAGAAGAATGAAGGTCCGGTCCGGCGATTCCCGGCGGATGGCCTCGACCGTCCCGGCCAGGCGGGCGATGCCCCCGAGGCTGTCTTTGACCGGGTCTTCCGGATAAGGCGTCAACTGGCCATGAAAATCGTTGAAATGGAGCAGGGTGAGCCGCTGTGCCTGGGGTTCCCTGTGCAATGCCAGCCAAAGAATCGGCAACAAAAGGAGGGACAACAGGGCGATGCGGCGCCAGACGCGGATGGAAAGAGACATGATCTGTCACTCCGGTAAAAGGATTTCGGCTTGAGGCTGGAGTAACACT
>Ga0208863_1000594_pt1 | contig 31737 bp, 24 predicted proteins | sample RifOxyD3_FD_184040 | JGI IMG/M metagenome (GOLD analysis project Ga0208863, IMG submission 184040) | Soil microbial communities from Rifle, Colorado - Rifle Oxygen_injection D3 (SPAdes) | ecosystem: Environmental > Terrestrial > Deep subsurface > Rock core/Sediment | place: Rifle, Colorado...
CTGCTTACGTAGCACCAGTACAGCTCGCAGGCCTCTTTCGCGCATCTGGGGCACTGCTGAACGATTACAATGCCGGTGGTTATGGACCCTTTTAGCTCACCCGGTGAAGGTTGCCTAGACCGGCCAACAAAAAAGGGCCAGCCGCTTGGCTGACCCTTTGCTGTTGTTTCATGGAGGCGGCGACCGGATTTGAACCGGTGAATAACGGTTTTGCAGACCGCTGCCTTAGCCGCTTGGCTACGCCGCCCTAACCGAGAAGACCTCAGCTTTCTCGTGGCGACATCTTAAACACAGATAAAAAAATTTGACAAGTAGAAAGTGCGGACCATTAAAAATGGCGGCAGCGGCCATGGGGCTAGAAAGAATATGACAGTAACAATCGACTACCTGACCCAGGAAAATCGGGAACAACTGGCCGGTCTGGCCCAGGCGCTCGGCCATGACTTTGCCGATCCGGCCCTGCTGCAGCGGGCTTTAATCCACAGCTCCTTTGCCTTTGAGCAGGGCGCCGCCGGCCAGGACAACGAAACCCTGGAGTTTTTAGGCGATGCGGTGCTGGACCTGGTGGTGGGCACGCTGCTCTATCAGCGCTATCCCGGCATGCGGGAGGGAGAGCTCACCAGGCTGCGGGCCGCCTTGGTCAATGAAAGCGGCCTGGCTAAAATAGCCCGGCAGCTGGATCTCGGCCGCTATCTTTTGTTCGGCAAGGGCGAGGAGACTACCGGCGGCCGCGACAAGGCGTCCATCCTGGCCGGGTCCTATGAGGCCCTGCTGGGCGCCGTTTTTCTCGACGCCGGCTACGAAGTGGCGGCGAAACTGGCGGCCGGCCATTTCACCCCGATCATCAAGGGCCGGAAGGAAACCCTGCTGACGGTGGACGCCAAGAGCCGCCTGCAGGAAAAGATGCAGGAGCTGTTCAACGAGGCGCCGGTCTACCAGGTAGAAAAAGAGGAAGGGCCGGCCCATGACCGCCAGTTCACGGTGGCGGTCCGCTTCCGCGGCCAAGACCTCGGCTGCGGCCAAGCTCGGAGCAAGAAGGAGGCGGAGCAGCAGGCCGCCACCGCCGCCCTGCTCGATCTTGATGCACTGCTCAAGAAGTTATAATGGATCTCAGAATACAGAATTCAGGAGACAGAATAAATCGAACCAGTTGACCAGAAGCATGTTTCTCGTTTCTCCTGAATTCTGACTCCTGACTCCTGGATTCTTTTAATCGTCCGCTACCCATGCCGCCTTTTGTCATCCCCATTTTTGTCGCGCACCAGGGTTGTCCCCATCGCTGCCTCTTCTGTGACCAGCATGCCATCATCGGCGACCCCGCAGCGCAGACAACGGAGATTTCGCCGACCGCGACCGCAGCTACAATCGACACCTGGCTGGCCCGGCCACGGCGGCGTCCCGACAGCCAGGTGCAGGTTGCCTTTTACGGCGGCAGCTTCACGGGCATGGCGCGAATGCGCCAGAAGGCGCTGCTGGCCGCGGTGCAGCCGTTCCTGGCAGACGGCCGGGTGGACACCATCCGGCTCTCCACCCGGCCGGATTATGTCGACGCGGAGACTCCCAGTTTTCTCCGTGCGCACGGCGTCGGCGTCGTGGAACTCGGCGTCCAATCCATGCGGGATGCGGTGCTGGCTGCCAGCCGCCGCGGCCATACCGCCGCCCAGGTGGTTGTTGCCGTGCAACGGCTCCGGCAGGCGGGCCTGGCCGTTGGCCTGCAACTGATGCTCGGCCTGCCCGGCGACAGTACAATCGGTTTTCTCGACTCGGTCCGGCAGGTGGCAGCTTTAGCCCCAGACTTTGTTCGGCTCTATCCCGCCGTGGTTTTGCGCGGCAGCGGCCTGCAACACCTGCACGACAGTGGCGACTACCAGCCCCTGGCGTTGAACCGGGCCCTGGCCCTGGCCGGCCGCGCCAGGATCATTTTTGCCCACCACCAGATCCCGGTGGTGCGGGTCGGTCTGCAACCGTCGCCGGAACTCGCGGCAAAGGTGACGGCCGGGCCCTATCATCCGGCCTTTGGCGAGCTGGTCCTTTCCCGGCTTTTCTTTAATACCGCCCGCCGGCTGTTGACCGCGGCCGGGCCGGGGCCGCACCAGTTGGCCTGCGCCCCGGCCGACGAATCCGCCTGCCGGGGCGCGGGCAACCGCAACCTGAAAAGGCTCCAGGCCCTTGGCCTGCTCACCGACCAGGGGCTCTGCGTCATGCCGGGCCAGGCCCGGCAGACCGTGCAGATTCTCGGCGACCGCCAACCCAGGCGCGCGACCATATTCTCTTGAGAACTTTATGACTACTCAGGTTACTTAGACTGTAGACTATCAGGCAAAAAAATGGTCGAATCCGCGGGCCAGAGTGGGCCTCATCTTGTAATTTTCCATAACTAAGGGAGTCGGAAAATACTAATGTACCTGGATCGCGCCCGGATTTGGGTTAGATTTGGCTGGGCCGATTGAGCAAAACCGCAGGCGTAGCAGGGCTACGTCGAGGATTTTGCGATTGAGGCACGGTCAAAGATGGCCCGAAGACGGGATGCGTTATGGTATATTAGTATTTTCCGACTCCCTAATAGACTTAACCACCTACAGACTATCCATATGCTATCCGTAAACAAGCTGGATATCAGCTACGGCGAAAAACACCTGTTCCGGGAGATCTCCGCCCGGATCAATCCCAATGAGCGGATCGGCCTGGTCGGGGTCAACGGCGCCGGAAAATCTACCCTCATGAAGATCATGGCCGGACTGATCGAGACCGACAGCGGCGTGGTGAGCCGGCCGCGCAATTTCACCGTCGCCTATCTGCCCCAGGAGGCCACCGCTTTAACCTCGGAGCGTACCCTCTATCAGGAGGCAGAAACCGCCTTTGCCGAGGCCTTGGTCCTGCAGAAAGACCTGGAGGCAATCAACCGACAGCTGGCATCCGTTGACCCGGCGCACCCGGAGTTTTCCGCCCTCTTGAAGCGGCAGGGTGAAATCCAGCATCGGCTGGAGGGCACCGATATCTACCGGGTGCGCTCGGAAATCGAAAAAATCCTGCTTGGCCTTGGCTTCCGGGAGCGCGACTTCGACCGGCCCAGCCGGGAGCTGAGCGGCGGCTGGCTCATGCGGCTAATGCTGGCCAGGCTGCTTCTGGCCCGGCCGTCGCTGCTGCTGCTGGACGAGCCCACCAACCACCTGGATCTCGATTCGCTGACCTGGCTTGAGGAGTTTCTTACCACCTGCGAGAGTGGTCTGGTGATCATCTCCCATGACCGCACCTTTCTCGACCGGACCACCTCGATCACCTGGGAGCTTTCCCTTGGCCGGCTGACGATCTACAAGGGCAACTATTCGAAATACGTCGAGGAAAAAGAGGTGCGCCTGGCGGTGGAACGAGCCGCCTATGCCAACCAGCAAGCCCAGATCCGGCAGACCATGCGCTTTGTCCAACGGTTTCGCGCCAAGTCCACCAAGGCCAAACAGGTGCAGAGCCGGGTGCGGCAGCTCTCCAAGATGGATCGGATCGAGCTGTCGGAAAGCGAACAGGAGGTCGCCTTCCGTTTCCCGCCGGCCGCCGACTGCGGCAGACAGGCGCTGACCGTGCAGGACATTGCCAAGAGCTACGGCGCGCTCGATGTCTTCCGCAACCTTTCCTTTGAGATGCAGCGGGGCGACAAGCTGGCCGTGGTCGGCGTCAACGGCGCCGGCAAGTCGACGCTGATGAAGATCCTGGCCGGGCTTCTCCGGCCGGATCAGGGCGTTGTGCGGCTGGGGCATAACGTCAATCTTTCCTATTTCGGCCAGCATCAGGCCCAGGAACTGCACCCGGACTACACCGTTCTGGAGACGGTGGCGGCGGTGGCCGGCGACATGACCGTCACCCAGGCCCGGTCGCTCTTGGGCGCCTTCCTTTTCCGGGGCGATGATGTGGACAAAAAAATCAGAGTGCTCTCCGGCGGCGAAAAAAGCCGGGTGGCCCTGGCCAGGATGATCGTCACCCCGGCCAATCTCCTGGTGCTGGACGAACCGACCAACCACCTGGATATGAACTCCCAGGAGGTGCTCCAGGAGGCGATGCGCCAGTACGACGGCGCCATCATCGTGGTTTCCCACAACCGCTATTTCGTGAACTGTTTCGTCAACAAGGTGCTGGAAATCAGAAACGGCCGCGCCAGCCTGTTCGAGGGCAATATCGACGACTATCTGGTCAAGCTTGAGGAGGAGAGATTGCTGGCCGCGGTCGATACAAAACTACCGGCAAAGACGGCACCAACGGCTGCGGACCAGCCGGCGGAAAAGCAGCGGGGCAAGGCAGCCCGCCAGGCCCAGGCCCAGATCCGCCAGGAAAAAAGCAAAAAACTCGCGCCGCATCGGCCGGCGGTGGAGGCGGCCGAGGCGGAGATCGAACGGCTCGAGGCCCGAAAAAAGGTGCTGGAGCAGAAACTGGCCGACCCCGAACTCTACCGGGACCAAGCCGCCTTTGCCGAATGCAGCCGGGAATACGGCGATCTCGACCGGCGGCTGGCGCGGCAGTATGCGAAATGGGAAACGGCCCAGGCCGCCATCGAAAAAATTGAAGCGGAGTTTGCCGAACAGTTGGATGGATAGGCAGCTGCTTCTCTATTCCCAATTATAATACAACGGATCAATGTTTCCTTTCTTCATGAGTTCAAGGGAAAACGCCAACCGGCTCACATCAAAAGGCACAACCTTCTGCGCATCAAAGGCCTGTCCGGATTCCGTCGCCGCCTGGGCGATTTTCTTGGCAATCTCCGGCGGAATTTTATTGGATGCCGTAAGAATATTGTCCGGATTTTCTTCAACCGAAATACCAGGAACCCTGTAGGCGGCCAATTCGGGAAATTTTTGGCCATTGCTCTCCCACCACCAGTTCTTGACGAACGCTGCCCTGGCTGCCTTATGTTCTACCGCCCGGATGGCGGCCGCATGGTCCGAGACGCCGATTGATGCCTCGCCTCCGGTTGCAGCCTTGGCGCTGGACTCCCCGGAGGACGCCCCCTTGGCGTAGGAAATCAATTCCGGATATTTTTCCAGGATGGCCTGTGGCTCTTCCCCCCGGGGATAGATCATGATGCCCGAATAATACTCCTTGCCGTTGATGATCTGCACCAGTGGCACCCCAATACCGCGGCTGTGCATCACGGCCTGCACAAAAGAACCGGCATAGACAAGAACCCGCGCATCGGAATTGCATGCCTCCAGGATTTGCGCGTAGCTCTCCACAATGCGCGGCAGGATGGGCAAACCGGACTTTTCGGCAAGGGCATCGGTGATGATCTTGGCCTTGGCCGGCTTGCTTGCCCAGTCGGGAGGAAAAAGACAGGTGATCTTTCCCTCTCCCGCGGTGACTCCGGAAGCACTCAGGAATATGCAGATGATTACCCAGAGCATAACGATATTCTTCATGGCAGGACCTCCCTCTTTTTCATGCGGAGTTGGCAAAGCGACGACCGATTCCCATCAGCCGACAATAGATTCGGCATCCATGGAATTTAACCTTTCCGCACTCCTGTTTTTTTGTCAAGCGAAGAGGTTTATCTTGATAAAATAATGGCAAGAAATGGTGAACGGAAATTCACTGCTCCTTGTGTCGTCACGGTCGGTTCCATCAGTTTCTCAAGCCGGCCCCAGGGTTGAACAGATCCTCCCGGCCGGAAAGCCGGCTTGCCTTTCAATCCGTACTCCGATACAATGCAGCCCGTCATGACAAAGGACAACCCCGATTCAAAATCCGTGGCCGTGGCCACCTTGGGCTGCAAGGTGAATCAGTTCGATTCCGCCGCCCTGCAGAGCGGCTTTGTCGAGCAGGGGGCGACCCTGGTGGATTTCAACCAGCCGGCCGATGTCTATGTGATCAACACCTGCACGGTCACCGCCAAGGCGGCAGCCCAATCCCGGCAGCTCATCCGCCGGGCGCAGCGGGCCAACCCGCGGGCCCGGATCGTGGTGACCGGCTGCTATGCCCAGATCAGTCCGGACAGCATCAGAAAAATCATCCCCGCCACCGCCCGGATCGTGGACAACAGCCGGAAACACCTGCTGGTGGCGGCCGCGCTCGCCGACACAGAGCAAGAGGAAAGCACGGCGGAATCGGCAGCCACTCCTGGCGATTTCGGGCCGGCCGCAAAAATAAACCTGCTCCCGGTCAAGGCCTTTGCCGGCCGGACCCGGGCCTTTCTGAAGATCCAGGACGGCTGCAACAATTTTTGTTCTTACTGCATCGTCCCCTATGCCCGGGGCCGCAGCCGCAGCCTGTTGCCGGCCGAGGTCCTGCGCCAGGCCGAGGTCTTCAGCGCGGCCGGCTACCGGGAGATGGTGATCACCGGCATCCATGTGGGGGCATACGGCCAGGACCTGCAACCCCGCTGGAGCCTGCTCGATATTTTATCGATGCTTGTCGGCCATCTGCCCGCCATCCGCTTCCGGATAAGCTCGCTTGAGCCCACCGAGATCAGCGCCGCGCTGCTGCAGTTTCTGGCGGGCACCGCTAATGTCATGCCCCATCTGCATGTGCCGCTGCAAAGCGGCGACAACGGCATCCTGCGGCAGATGAACCGCCACTATACGACCGAGGATTTCGCCGGCATCATCCAGGATATCCGCTGCCATTTGCCGGATGCCGCTATCGGCGCCGACGTGCTGACCGGTTTTCCGGGCGAAGATGAGACAGCCTTTTGCAACACCCGCTCCCTGCTGGCCGGACTGCCGGTCACCTATCTGCACGTCTTTCCCTATTCCCGGCGACCGGGAACCGTGGCCGCCGGCATGGACCAGCAGGTGGACAAAACAACCAAGGCGAAACGGGTGGCCGAACTGCGCAACCTGAGCACCGAAAAAAAGGCTGCCTTCTACACGAGCCAACTCGGCACGGTGCGCCAGGTTCTGGTTGAGGGCGCAACCCGCCACGACCGACTGCGCCGCGGCTTTACCGAAAACTATATTCCTGTCGCCTGCGAGGCACCGGTCGCGGCTGCCAACCAGCTGCTGCGCGTCAAACTGACCCGCCTGCTGGCGGATGGCACGGTCTACGCCGAGGTGCAGGGGGAGGCGGAGCCGGCTGCCGGTTACTCGAATAACTTCCTGTAACCAATCAGGTTGATAGTCTGTAGGCGTTTAGTCTATTAGCAACTGAAAATTGCCGAAGATTATCTACTTCGCACCATTATTTTTAATCATTTCATTGCGAACAGGCTACAGGCTAACTGTCTAAACAACCTGAGCAGTTTCTAATTCGTTGTCATTTCCGGTGCGGGCTGCTACTATTATCGCCGTCGGTTGCAGCAGCCAATTCCGCCAATCCTTCTAGAGCAACTTTCGTCGCACCATGATCGGTGAAATCATTGCCATCGGGGATGAACTGACCTCGGGCAGGGTACTCAACACCAGCAGCCGCTTTGCGGCTGGCCAGCTCTTTGCTGCGGGTCACGAGATCGTGGCCATGGCCACGGTCCGCGATACGGCCGCCGCGATCGGCGAGTCCCTGAAAAGAGCGCTCCAGCGCTCTGATTTCGTCATCGTCACCGGCGGCCTGGGCGCGACCAGCGACGACCTTACCAATGAGGCGGTGGCCAGCGCCCTGGATCGGCCGGCGACCCTGTACCCGGAAATTCTTGAAAAAATCAAGTCGCGCCTGACCTCCGCCGGCGGCGGGCCGGCCGGTCTGACCCTGGAAAAACTGGCCTGGCTACCGGCCGGCGCCGAAATCCTGAAGCCGGAGGCCAGGATGGCGGGCTACCTGCTGGTGCATGACGGCAAGCCCATCTTCTTTCTGCCGGGCGTGCCCCATGAGATGCGGGAACTGCTGGCCGAGCGGGTTCTGCCGCGCCTGGCCCTCTGGGCCGGCAAGTCGATCCGCACGGTCCAGCAACGGGTGTATAAAATTTTCGGCCTGCCGGAACTCGACGTCAACCGCCGCCTCAACCACCTTGAAAAAAGCGACAGCCGGGTGCGGATCGGCTACTATCCGGTTTTTCCGGAGGTGCATTTAAGCCTGACAGTGATGGCGGCGGAGGCCGAAGAGGCGGAAGAGGTTTTTCAGCGCTTTTCCAAAGAGATCGAAGCCATATTTTCTGATACCATCTATGGCCTGGATGACGATACCCTGGAAGGCGTGACCGGCCGGCTGCTGGCTGCAAAAGGCCTGACCCTGGCCGTAGCGGAATCCTGCTCCGGCGGTCTTGTCAGCCACCGGATCACCGCCGTGCCCGGCAGCTCCGCATATTTTACCGGCGGCGTCGTGGCGTACAGCAACAAACTGAAGGAGGCGTTCCTGGGGGTGGACCCTGCAATTCTTAAGCAGCACGGCGCGGTCAGCCCCGCCTGTGTGCGGGCCATGGCCGAGGGTATCCGCGCCCGGACCGGGGCCGATCTCGGGCTGGCAATTACCGGTATTGCCGGGCCGACCGGCGGCAGCGACGCAAAACCGGTGGGCACTGTATTTTTCGGCCTGGCGACCCGTGCCGGCATCTATGATCTGGCCTGCCGCTTCGCCGGCAACCGCGGCCAAATCCAGGAGATGAGCGCGGCGACCGCCTTGAATCTTGTCCGCTGCCTGCTGCTCGACAGGCCGATCATGGCGGACAACAACACTTGACACGCGCCACCCGGCATCCAACAACCCTTTCATCTCAGGAGTGCATCATGACTATTTCCGAGGCTAAAGCCAAGACCCTTGACAATGCCGTGTTCCAGATCCAGAAGCAGTTCGGCAAGGGGGCGATCATGCGTCTTGGGTCACACGAAATCGAGGCAATTGCGGTGATTCCGTCCGGCGCCCTGAGTCTGGATATCGCCATCGGCGTGGGCGGCATTCCCCAAGGCCGGGTCACGGAGATCTATGGCCCGGAGTCTTCAGGCAAAACGACCCTGGCCCTGCATGTCATTGCCGAGGCCCAGAGACGGGGCGGGGTGGCCGCCTTTATCGATGCCGAGCACGCCCTTGATATCGCCTACGCCAGCCGGCTGGGCGTTAATGTCGATGACCTACTGGTTTCGCAGCCCGACTATGGCGAACAGGCCCTGGAGATCGCCGAGGTGCTGATCCGCAGCAACGCGGTGGAGGTCATCGTCATCGACTCGGTGGCCGCCCTGGTGCCCAAGGCGGAGATTGACGGCAATGTCGGCGACCAGCATATGGGACTGCAGGCCAGGCTCATGTCGCATGCCCTGCGAAAATTCACCGGTGTGCTCAAACGGAGCAATACGGCGCTCATCTTCATCAACCAAATCCGAATGAAAATCGGCGTCATGTTCGGCAATCCGGAAACCACGCCGGGCGGCAACGCCCTGAAATTCTACAGTTCGGTACGGCTCGACATCCGCAAGCTCGCCTCGATCAAGGACGGCCAGGAGGCGATCGGCAACCGCACCAAGGTGAAGGTGGTGAAAAACAAGGTGGCCCCGCCGTTCAAGTCGGCTGAGTTCGACATCATCTATGGGGAGGGAATCTCCAGGGCCGGCGACATCCTGGACCTGGGCGCGGAGCAGAACATCATCGACAAGAGCGGCGCCTGGTATTCCTATGCTGGAGAACGCATCGGTCAGGGCCGGGAAAACGCCAAGGCGTTCCTCAAGGAACATCCAGACCTGGCAACGGAAATAGAACAAAAAATCCGGCTGGGCTTCGGCTTGACCCGCACCCCGGCGGTGGCCGCGCCAGCGGAAGAGAACGAACAACCCTAATTCTCTTCCTGATAGCCGTTTGGATTGTTCGTCTGCCAGCGCCAGGCATCGGCGCAGATCTCGTCAAGCTCTTTTTCCGCCCGCCAGCCCAGCTCCTGCCGGGCCCTGGTCGGGTCGGCATAGCAGATCGCAATGTCGCCGGGCCGGCGGTCGACAATGCGGTAGGGGATCGGCCGGTTGCAGGCCCGGGCAAAAGCGGCGATCATTTCCAGCACACTGTAGCCCCGGCCGCAGCCCAGGTTATAGAGCACGAGGCCGGGCCGGCCGGCCAGTTTCGCCAAGGCGCCGAGATGGCCGCGGGCCAGATCGACCACATGGATATAATCCCGCACCCCGGTACCGTCCGGCGTGGAATAGTCATTGCCGTACACCTGCAGCTCAACGAGCCGGCCGATTGCCACTTGGGCGATATAGGGCAGCAGGTTGTTGGGGATGCCCCGGGGATCTTCGCCGATCCGGCCGCTGGCATGGGCGCCCACCGGGTTGAAATAGCGGAGCAGGGCGATGTCCCAGGCCGGATCAGCCCCATGCAGATCCTGGAGAATCTGCTCGATCATCAGCTTGCTGCGGCCATAGGGGTTGGTCGGCTGCAACGGAAAATCCTCGGTGATCGGCACCAGGTCCGGGTCCCCATAGACAGTGGCGGAAGAACTGAACACCAGCTTTCGCACCCCGTATTTCTGCATAATCTCGCAAAGCACCAGGGTGGCGGTGATATTGTTGTGGTAGTAGTGCAGCGGCATGGCCACTGATTCGCCCACCGCCTTCAAACCGGCGAAATGAATCACCGCCTCGATCGCCGCCCCGGCGAAAAGGCGATCAAGGGCCGGAGCGTCGAGCAGGTCGATCTTGTGGAACTCCAAGGGCCGGCCGGCAAGCTCCTGCACCCGCGCCAGTGATGCCGGCCGGCTGTTCACCAGGCTGTCGGCCACCACGACCTCGTGGCCCGCCAGCAGCAGCTCCAGACATGTATGGCTGCCAATGTAGCCGGCGCCGCCCGTCACCAGTACCCTCATAAGAAGCCCTCTGTCTCAGCTTGTTCAATCAAAAAAGGTTTCTGTTTTCCGGCGCTGCTCCCGCAGGCGGCCGGAAGCCCTATGGACAACTTCGCCCAAAAAACGTTATAGCATTTTTCCGTTCATTACCATAGATTTGCGCATTAGGTGGCAATCGTAAAAAAAAGTCTCGGCACAACTGTACAAACAAGGAGGAAGCATATGCCGTATGTAAGCATCCGGGTCGCCGGCAAACTGGCCAGAAAACAAAAAGAGGAAATCTGCAAAGGCGTCACCGAGGTGATTTCCAGGGTGGCCAACAAGCCGCCGGAAACCATCCTCATCTTTATCGACGAGGTGGAGCACGAAAACATTGCCGCGGCCGGCAAACTGCTGCAGAAACCCTCATAGCCTCTCTGCCTTCCTCCGACCATGACGGAACAACAGTCAATAAAAGAAAAATTGCAGCGCCTGCGGGAACAGATCAATTTTCACGCCCACCGCTACTATGTGCTGGATGCTCCGCTGATCGCGGACGGCGAGTATGACCAGCTGTTCCAGGAGTTGCTCGCGCTGGAGCAGGCGCATCCGGAATTAACCACCCCGGACTCTCCCAGCCAGCGAGTCGGCGGCGCGCCGCTTACGGAATTTCAGACTGTTGCCCATCGCTACCCGATGCTCAGCCTGGACAATGCCAACGACACCGTGCAGCTCAGGACTTTTGAGGAAGGCCTTTACCGCTTTCTGAAAAATAACGCCGCGCTCTCCTTTGTGGTCGAGCCGAAGCTGGACGGCCTGGCCGTGGAACTTGTCTATGAACACGGCCTGCTCGTGCTGGGTTCCACCCGCGGCGACGGCCTGGCCGGCGAAGACATTACCGCCAATCTCAAAACGGTGTACAGCATCCCGCTCCGGCTGCTACCCGAAGGCAGGGCGGCAGTGCCGGAACTGCTCGAGGTGCGGGGCGAGGCCTTTCTGTCGCTGGCCGGCTTTGCGGCCCTGAATGCGCAACGAGCCCAGACGGGTGAGCCGCTGTTCGCCAACCCGCGCAATGCCGCGGCCGGCTCGCTCCGGCAACTCGACCCCCAGGTAACCGCCCGGCGCTCCTTGGCCTTTTTCGCCTACGGGATCAGCGACCCTTCCCAGGCACTGGCTGGCAACCAGTCAGAACTGCTTGCCTTTCTCGCAACGCTTGGCTTCAAGACCAATGCGCTGACCAAGGTCTGCCAGGGCATGGACGAGGTTACGCAGCACCTGGCATATCTGAACCAGCTCCGGCCAAGCCTGCCCTATGAAATCGACGGCATGGTGGTGAAGGTCAACTCGTTTGCCCTGCAGCAGCGCCTGGGCAACAAGGCCCGTTCTCCCCGCTGGGCAATCGCCTATAAATTTCCGGCCACCCAGGCCACCACCCGTCTGCTGGAGGTCCGTTTCCAGGTAGGCCGCACCGGCGTGGTCACCCCGGTCGCCCTACTCGAACCGGTCACGGTCGGCGGGGTAACGGTCAGCCGCGCCACATTGCATAATGAAGACCAGATCCGCCTGAAAGATCTGCGGCTGGGCGATCTGGTCCTGATCCAGCGGGCCGGCGACGTTATTCCGGAGGTGGTCAAGCCGATCAGCGAGGCACGGACCGGAACGGAGGTTCCCATCGAAATGCCGGCGCAATGCCCCGAATGCGGCAGCCCGCTGGCCAGGGCGTCGAAAAAGGAAGCAGGCGAGCGGGCAGCGGCGACCCGCTGTCCCAACCCGGATTGTCCGGCCAAGCAACTGCGGGAACTGATCCATTTTACCAGCAGGGCCGGCCTCGATATCGAAGGGTTGGGCAGAAAGGTCATTGAGCAACTGGTTGTCGAGGGTCTGGTTGCCGAGATCCCGGATATTTACCGGCTGCAAAAAGAAAAGCTGGCCACCCTCGCCGGCTGGGGGGAGAAATCGGCCGAAAAGGCCCTGGCCGCCATTGCGGCAAGCAAGCAACCCTCCATGGCCCGCCTCTTGAGCGCTCTCGGCATCAAGCATGTGGGCGAAGAGATCGCGGCCCTGCTGGAATCCCACTTTCAGAATCTTGACGCCCTGGCCGGGGCGACCCGGGACGAATTGCTGGAAATTGAAGGTATTGGCGAACAGATCGCCGGCAGCATCTGCGAGTTTTTCAAGGAGCCCCGGAACAAAACCTTGCTGGCCAGCCTGCAGGAGCTGGGGGTTACGTGCACGGCAGGACCCGACCAGAGCAGCGGCGCCTTGGCCGGCCAGGTTTTTCTCTTCACCGGCACCCTCGCCGCCTTTTCCCGCGACGAGGCCAAGGCCCGGGTCAAGGCACTGGGCGCGCAGGTGGCCTCGACGATCAACCGGAAAATCACCCATGTGGTGGCGGGCGACAAGCCGGGAAGCAAGGTGAAAAAAGCGGCGGAACTGGGCCTGGCGATCCTCAACGAAGAGCAGTTCAAAAGGCTGCTGACGCCGGTTGTCCAGGCTGCCGGAAGTAGACCACGGCAGTTGTCGATGTTTTAGAAAAAGGGTGCCGGGAGAAAGACCCATGTCGCAGAAACGTGTACACGTTGTTGTGGAAGGCCGGGTACAGGGGGTTTATTTCCGGGCCTACACCCAGGAGGAAGCAATCAGGCTGGGCCTTTCCGGCTGGGTCCGCAACCGGCCCGATGGTTCGGTCGAGGCCGTGGCCGAAGGAGATGCCGAGGCCGTGGCGCGCCTGCTCGATTGGTTCTGGCAGGGTTCACCCTTATCCCTGGTCTCCCGGGTGCGGGTAAACGAAGAGGCGCCGATCGGCGAGACAAAAGGCTTTGAGATTCACTATGGCTGAGATACCGACCTGCCGGGCCGGCCTAAAAAAAAATCAATGCCCGCCTAACGGTGAACAGGGTTGACAATTTCATCACTCTACCGTAGAGTAGCGAGCCGTTCACAAAAATTATTTCGGCTGTTACCTCCCAACCTCCAACATTAAAAAATATCCATAATCCGTGATCGCCATTCAAAGCAGTAGACACATAATTTGCCCGGAATGCGGCAATGACAAGGAATTTCTGGAGGTTGCCGAGGGGGCGGTTCTCACCACCCGCTACATCCAGAACAGTGACGGCAGTTTCAGCCAGGAGCTAGACGACTCACAGATCCTCGGCGAGGTGAAATTCTACTGCGGCGAGTGCGGGGAAGACCTCACCCAGCATTACAGCCGCTTTCTTGAAATGCTGTTTTAGTACCTAAGAAATAATATTCTGCGCGTTTTTGGCAGAAAATTATTTCGTGAAGGTGCTTATCCCGTTTATCGGGGTTAGGGACTCAGAACATAGTAATATACCTGGATCGCGCCCGGATTGTCGGCATACGAACCTGCCGACGATTGACAGGGGTCAGATTTGGCTGGGCCGATTGAGCACCCCAAGGGTATTTGCTGCGCGGCACAAAACCGCAGGCGTAGCAGCGCTGTCGAGGATTTTGCAATTAAGGCGCGGCCAAAGATGGGCCTGAGACGGGATGCGTTATGGTATATTAGTATTTTCTGAGTCCCTTAACTGTCAAGGAGCCAAGACTTGGGTGCCCCGCCACGGATCATCACGGACAACGACACACTCCGTGCCCAATACCACACCCTGACCAGTGGCGATATCGTCACTGGCCGCGTCCGCTTGAAGCCTGGCGAAGAACCGCTGCTCCTCGATCTGCTCGACCGGGGAGTTCTCCTGATTCCGTCGGCCCTGAGTCAACTGGCCAGTCGCCTGAAAAGCTTTCAGACCAAACTCTTTACTTCCTTCCTGCCACCGCTGACCCTGGCCATCCATGACCTGCACGAACTGACCGACGCCATCTCCGTCTACGGTAGGAAGGCAACCGAGAAGGTGGTGACCAAACACGACCGCCGCAACGCCGGCATGGGCGTCCACCTCTGGAGTTCGATCGAAGAGGTCTATACCCAGGCCTCCTTCGGCGTCATCCCCTTGCCGTTCGTGCTGCAGCCGTTTTATCCCGACTGCCGGGACATCCGGGTCGTCATCCTCGATGGGTATGAAGAGGCCTACCAGCGTCACAACCCGCACAATTTCCGCAACAACCTCCACTGCGGCGGCAAAAGCGCACCCTGCGAACTGAGCCGAGCCCAGCGCGACCTCTGCCGGCAGGTCATGGAGCGGGGCAAATTCCCCTATGCCCATATCGACCTGATGGTCATGGCGGACAACAGCACCTTTCTGGGAGAGATAAACCTGCGGGGGGGAATTAAAGGGGCGAGTATCACCCCGGCGGAATATGGGACAAGAGTCGCGGCCATCCACCAAAAATGCCAGCAAGAGGCGCTGGCCGGCTGACTCGATTCTGGGTAGTTGCCTGCGACAAACGGACAAAAAAGGGGGGAACAGGCAAACGCCTGCTCCCCCCTTTTCCATTCATTCTACTACAGACAACTTATACGCAACCCGTCGGTTTCGGCAGGCCGGCCATTTTACAGGCTCCTTTGCCAGGACCAGAGGGGAAGAGTTCGTAGATTCTCTTCAGCGGGAAACCGGTGGTCTTGGAGAGGATACGGACCATCGGGGCGATGCCGTTCTTCTTATAGTATTCCTGAAGAGCATCGATAACCTTGCGATGCTCTTCGGTCAACTCAGTAATACCTTCGATGCTTTTTACGTAGTCAACCCACTCCTCGTTCCATTCGGTCATACCCTTTGCCAAGAAGCCGTCTTCATCAACTTCAAAGGATTTACCATTATGTTCGATCGATGCCATGCTGTTCCTCCTTAAGATTTCAGAATATTATTGTTGATCCCACTCTGTTGCTTACACGCATGTGATAGATACCTTATAAAATGAATACTGCTTCATAATATAGGCCGCAAGCTTTGTCAACAACTCATTATCGTTTTTTTTTGGACGCCCGCCCTTCCCTTGCCGAGCGACTATGCCACAATGCTTTGTAATCTATCAAAATCCTCGCCGGAAAAGGGGGGCGAGCAGCCAAATTCCGCCACCAATGTGGCACGAGGATTGAAATTCTGCAACTTCAGACGAGTTGCAGTGGCCCGGTTCGGCCGCAGCTGGTCGGCCCAGTTGCCAATGTCATCTTCCGTGTGGAGCAGTGGCATTACGGTCATGCGAAATTCATGGGCGATCCCGCTCTGCCGGATAAGGGAAATGGTTGCCGCAAGATGTTCGAGATTCACCGGGGTGCCGGCGCAGCGATTGTATTTTTCCTGGTCAAGCGGGGCCTTGACATCCATGGCCACCATATCGACCAGGTCTTCGGCCAGCAGTTGAGCCAGCACCCGCGGCCTGGTGCCGTTGGTGTCCAGCTTCACGGCCCAGTTTTCGCGTTTCAGCCGCTGCAGCAGGCCGGGCAGTTCCCGGCTCAGGGTCGGCTCGCCGCCACTGACGCACACCCCGCCCAGCCACGCGCGGTATGGCGCCAGCCGCGCCAGAATCGCCTCGACGGGAATGTCGGGAAATTTCTCCGACTCGGTCACCAGCGAAGCGTTATGGCAGAACGGACACCGCAGGTTGCAGCCGCCCAGAAAGACAACCGCGCAGACCCGGCCGGGCCAGTCAACAAACGAGGTTTCGAGAAAACCCTTTATGCCGGACACGATAATGCCATACGCAGAAAAACCATCAATTCATGCGACACTGGCCGGATTCGCAGCCCGGCCGGGGGCTCGGCGGCCGAAAAACAACACCATACTGGATGGCCCGCCTGGTGAGCAGATGCTCGATCCGGCCGAAATCGGCCTCGGTGGAACTGTCGTCCAGCACCAGAACCGGCAGGTTCTTGCGGGCTACTTCCACCAGGCTGTGCCAGGCCAGATGCGCCAGGGCGCTCGAATTGGTATCGTCCAGCACCTCGACGCGCACCTCCATGGCCGCCAGATTGAACTGCCTCTTCAGCCGTGCGCAACGCACGCAGTCGTCCTTGGTAAACAGCGTCATTTTCTTTTCCTCCGTTCCTTGTTACAGCAGGAGCCGGGGCAGACGAGGGGGGGGAACGCCTGCCCCTGGCTCCCCGATTACGCCTCTGCCCCTGTCCCGAACTGGTTGACGTTCCGGTAGCGGTCCCGCAGTTCGGCGAGTTTCCCCTTGTTCCAACTCGACACCTTGGTGAAATAGCCCGTGATCCGGGTGATGCCGTCTACATGCGCCGAGCCGCAGGAGGCGCATTTTTCCCGCAGGCCCCGGCTCGTCCGGCCGCAATCCAGACAGGAGGTGAACTCCGGCGAAAAGGCCACCTGGTCGTTCTGGGTGTGCCGGAAAATATTGATCACGAAGGAGGCCAATGCCTCCTTGTCGGGTCGGGCCTCGCCCAGCCAGATATGGGTGAGGGAGCCGGCCTCGATCAGCGGATGGAACAGTCCCTCCCGCAGAACCCGGTCAATGGGATTCATGACCGCACCCACGTTAAAGAGGGTCGAATTGGTATAATAGACGTCACCAGTTTCAACATTGCCCTGCAGCACCGGGCGGGCCTGCTCTCGAAAATGGGCCATGTCCAGCTTGGCGAAGCGGTAGGCCGTGCTCTCGGCCGGCGTCTGCTCGAGCACGAAGCGCATGCCCGCCTCTTCGCTCAGCTTCCGGCAGAGAAGATTCATGTGGGCAATAACCTTGAGCCCGAACTTCATGGCCTCGTCGGAGGCGTGAATCTCCTGGCCCATATGAACCCTGACCAGTTCGTTTAAGCCAACCATGCCGATTAAATAGGTGCAGCGGTGCAGCCGCAGATAGGCCTGGCCGTCCAGCTGCATGGCCAGCAGGGAAAGGGGGCCATTCTCGCCGTGAGCCATGAGTTTTTCAATGAATTTCTTTTTCTGCTCGTGGCCTTTAACCGCCAGCATCATCCGTTCGGTCAGCAGGGAGAAGAGTTCGGTGTCATCGCCCTTGGCTCGGTAGGCCAGGCGCGGCAGGTTGATGGTGATGTTCTGCAGGGCTGAATAGCGCATGCGCCAAGGCTTCTTGGCATCCTCGAAATCCGAGGCTTCCAGCTTGAAACTCAACCGGCAGCACTCGGAAATCTTGGCGGTGTCACCCCGGTCAAAGACAAAATAGGTGTTGCCCTTGTCCGCCGCCACGTCGCAGATGTGGTGCAGGAAATCCATGTGGCCGGCGGTCTGGAAAAACTTCTCGGTGATATGGACGAGCGGCTTGGGAAAGAAGAACGGCCGGCCGCTGGCATCGCCCTCTTTATAGACATCGAACAGGGCCCAGGCAAACCGCTGCGCCTGCTTTTCGTATTCCCGGTAGGTCTTGCCGGTATATTTGCCACCCGGTCCGATGGCCGGCACATCTTCAAAATGTTTGGGCACCTCCCAATATATATTGATATCGGAAAAGATCGCCTGGCCGCCCCTAGCCACGGCCTGCTGGGAAAATTCGAAAATAAGCATCTGGGCAAGCTGTCTTACCTGCCGGTCGCTCAACTCCTCAAGATACGGCGCATAGAACAGATTGACCGCATCCCAGCCGATGGCGCCGGCAAAATGGCTCTGCAGGGCCGCGGCGAATTTAACCATATGGGCCAGAAGCACCTCGGCATGCTTGGCCGGCGCCGCCATGGACAAGGCATGGGGCAGATTGAGACCGAATTTCTTGATGTACTCGAGAGACTGGCCGGAACAGTAGGGCCGGTCAATAAAGCCCAGATCGTGCATGTGCAGATCGCCGCTCAGATGCGCATCGGCCACCTCGGGAGAAAAGACATGGAGCAGGGCGTATTCCTTCTTGATGCCCTCGGCCAGGGTCAGGTTGGTGGCTTCGGGGCCGTGTGGCACATTGGCGTTTTCCTTGTTGGGGTGGACCAGAAGCTGGTCCACGTCGTAGAGCGGTACGCCAAGCCGGGTGTGCATGCGGCGGGCCTGCTCCAGGCCAAGCTCCAGCAGCTTGGCATTCACCAATTCCCGGATCAGCGGGCCGGTGACGGTCTTAATCTTGCCGCTCGCCACGGTCTGCTCAACCTCCAGGCTGATCCGCTCGGCAGTATCCAGATCGACAAAGGTCTCACGCAGCAAGGCGTCAACGATCCGCTGCCGGTTCCAGCCAGTCATGTCCTCCTGGGAGGTCCGGACAAAGAGAGCAAGATCCGTGGGATCGCCCTGGGCCTGGATGCTGCCTGTTGTTGTAACGCCTTTCGTCTTTTCCTCCGCCTTGATCGGCATCACCAGCCCCATTCCGCCCCTCCTCTGTCGTTCTTCCAAAGAAAACTCCGCTGCCGGACACCAGCAATCGCGAAGCGCCCTTGCCTGCACAAAAACACAACATATTGTGATGTAAAAAAATAGATACCCCCTATATAGTGGGTTGTCAACGACTATTTTCCCCAGCGTACCACGGCGTCCGGTACTGCAAAAAACCGGGGCGCGGCTGGATATTGCGCACAACCCAGGCCATTACGCCGGCCGTCCTTATGTTCCGGCAAGTTTTTTCAGTAGCCAAGGAAGATTCGTTTGGGTATTTTGGCAGGGATTCGTATTCGTGACTGCCAGGGGCCGGTGGCAGACATGGCTGCGGCTGTTGAGCGAGACGGCTAGACCGTTAGGCAAGAAATGGCCGCCTCGGCAAGGCCCAAGCCGGCCTCATCTTGTAATTTCCCACAACTAATAGACTAAACACCTACAGACTATCCACCTGAGTAGTTACAAAAAAAGGAGCTATTTTTGCCATGCTGGACATATTTCGAAGAAAGGCGCAGTCGAAAATCATACAGGGCACGGTCCTCATCATTGCCATTGTCTTCATCTTCTGGGGTGTCGGGGGCAAAACGCGGACCGGCAGCAATGAAATCGCGCTGGTCAACGACGAAACCATTCCCTATCAGGAATACCGGCGCACCCTTGAACAACTCACCTCGACCTACCGCGATCAACTGGGCGGCAGCCTGTCCGAGGAGATGATCAAGACGCTCAACTTGAAGGAGCAGGCGGTTGAGCAGTTGGTTCAGACCGTGCTGCTCAGGCAGGGCGCCGCGGAGATAGGGCTGTTGACCAGCAAGCTGGAAATAAAACAGACCATTGAGCAGATGGCGGCCTTTCAAAACAATGGCTCCTTTGATATGGATCAGTATAAAGCGGCGCTGGCCACCTCCCGGATGACACCGCCCACATTCGAGGCCTCGTTGCGCAGCGATCTCATCGCCAAGCAGGTGGTGGCGGCGATCGGCAGAATCGCCAAAGTCTCGCCAGCCGCGGCCCGGGACCGCTTCCGCTACGAAAACAGCGAAAGCAATCTGGAATATGTCCGGTTTGCTGCCGACGATTTCAAGGAGAAGGCTCGCGGCACCGAGGAAGAACTGACCGCCTATTACGAAAAAAACAAGGAAAACTATAAAACCGAACCCCAGATCAAGATCAACTATCTTACCTTTCTCGTGCAGGACGATGAGGCCGACGTCCAGATCGCCGACGATGAGGTTACGGCATTTTACCAGCAGAACATGGACCGCTATTCCGTACCGGAACAACGCGCCGTCCGCAACATTCTGATTAAAGTCGAGCCCGACGCCGCGGCGCAAGTCGTTGACACCAAGCGGCGCCTGGCGGAAGAGGTCCTGGCAAAGGTGACCGCGGGCCAGGATTTTGCGGAACTGGCAAAACAGTATTCCGAGGGCCCCGCCGCCGCGCAGGGCGGCGGTCTCGGTACCTTTTCCAGGGGGCGGCTGATGAAACCCCTCGACGACGCCCTCTTTGCCCTGACGGCAGGCGCGGTCAGCGATCTGATCAAAACAAACTTCGGCTTTCATATCCTCAAGGTGGAAAAAATTCTGCCGGGCCAGACCAGGCCCCTTGAAGAGGTACACAAAGAGATCGTGGCGTCGCTTAAGCAAAACAAGGCGGGCAATCAGACCGTTGCCCGGGCCAACAAGGCTTACGAGGAAATAATTCTGGCCGGCAGCCTGGCAAAATATGGAGAAACCGCCAAGGTTGAAGTGGCGAAGACCGACTTCTTTCAAAAGAATTCCCCCCCTGCCACGGGCAATTCGCCGGCCATCCTGAAAAATCAGGCTTTTCTGGATGCGGCTTTTGCGCTGAAAAAGGGGGAACTCAGCTCTTTAGTCAAGCTCGATCAGGGATATGCCATCATCTTTGCGGAGGACAGCAAAACGCCGGAAACGCAGGCGCTTTCCGTGGTAAAGGATAAGGTTGCAGCGGATTATGCAGGCGAACGGATGGGAACACTGGCCCGGGAGGCGGCGGAAGCCCTCCTGGCCGCAGGCAAGGCAGCACCGCAGCACGAGGCCTGGGTAATGGAGATCAAAAAAACCGGCAAAACCCTTGCCGAAACCGGGTTTATTTCACGGACCAATCCCGGCACAACGGCGACACAGACGCTGCCCGCGCCACTCCTGGAAAAGGGCCTGCGGCTGTCGCCGGCAAATCCCTATCCGGAGACGATCGAGGTCAAAGATACAACCTTTTACGTCTACCGGCTCAAGGAGAAAAAGGAGCCGACCGACGACGCCTTTGAGGAACAGCGAGCGAACATTGAAAAACAGCTTCTGGAAGGGGAAAAAATGACCCTCTTGGCCGGCTGGTTGAAAAATATGAAAAGCAACGCTAAAATCGTGATCAACGACAAGCTGCTATAGGAACCTACAGGACGACAATATCGCCGGCTACGGGCAGCAGCACCTCAAAGTCCGAGGTCTTGCCCGCCAGCCGGCGGATCTCCCCGGCAAAACAACGCCGTTCCTCCCGCTGGATGTGGACCAGCGCCAGGCGAACGGCCTGGGCCAGCCGGGTGAACTCGAGACAACCGGCCACCGAGCCGTGCCCCGGCGTCTCCCCCTGCCAGCGAAAGGCCTCATGAACCACCAGATCGCAGCCTGCCGCCAGCTTGACCGTCGCCGGCGTCGGCCGGCCGTCGCCGCTGTAGAACAGCGTCCTGCCGCCCCCTTCCAGCCGAACCGCCAGGCTGGCGAGCGAATGGTCGGTTGCGGCCGCCAGCCAACGGAAGCCGACGGCTTCCACCTCATGACCAGGTATCACTTCCATATACTCCAGGGAAAAGGAAAAGCGCTCCCGCATGCCGGGATACGCCAGATCCATGGCCGCCAGAACCCGCGCCTCGCCGCCGGCCGGGCCGAGGATGACGAACGGTTGCGTGCGCCCCGCCTCCCAGAACCGCAGCAGCAGCAGCGGCACTCCGAAAAAATGATCACCATGAAAATGGGAGATCCACAGCCCGTCCAGTGCATGGCCGGCGGCAACCCGGAAATAGTCGTGCGCCGCGGTAAAGCCGCAGTCGAGCAGCACCTGCTGCTCTGTGGTGCCGTTGTCGTGACGCACCAGGAGCGAGGTATTTGACTGACCCGGATCGCAGGCCTCGCCCACCCCCAAAAAAACGACTTCCATCATGACTCTCCGAAAAGCAAACGACCAGGCGGTCAGGCCGCTTGCCCCGGCGGCAACGGCGATGCACCGCCCGCGCCAGGGTGCGGGGCATCAAGAACCTCGCGCAGCTTCGTGGCCAAAGTCCTTGGCGTCAGCGGTTTTTGGATAAAATTCACCATCGGCAGCAAGACCCCGTGCCGGGCAATGGCTTCGTCGGTATAGCCGGACATGAATACCACCCGGAGTTCCGGCCGGGCCGCCACCAGGGTATCGACCAGTTTGCGGACGGGAAGGCCCGGCATGACGACGTCGGTCAGGAGCAGATCGATACGGCCGGTATGACCGGCACCGAGCCGCAGGGCCTCTTCACCGTTTGCCGCCAACCGCAGGTGGTAGCCCAACGGTTCGAGGATCTTGGCGATCACCATCCTGACCGCCTGGTCGTCCTCGGCCACCAGCACGGTTTCCTTGCCGTGCAGTGTGACCAGGCTTTGTCGGTCCGCGCTGTATTTGTCAGCCTGCTGCATGGTGACCGGCAGATAGACCGTGAAGGTCGTGCCGGCGCCTACTTCACTGGCCACGGTAACGACGCCGCTGTGCTGTCGGACGATGCCAAACACCGTTGCCAGGCCAAGCCCGGTGCCCTTGCCGGCTTCCTTGGTTGTAAAAAACGGCTCGAAGATATTCTGCAGAATCTCGGGGGCGATGCCGGCGCCGCTATCCTGCACCGCCATCGTGACAAACTCACCGGGACTCACGCCCTCCTGGCCCCGAATGTCCTCTTCACCCAGCACCACATTGGCCGTCTCAATAACTAAACGCCCGCCGTGCGTCATGGCATCGCGGGCATTGACCGCCAGATTCATCAATACCTGCTCCATCTGCCCCGGGTCGGCCATGATATTTCGCAAATCGTCTGCCTTGCGGATCTCGATCTGGATGTCTTCGCCAATAACCCGTTTCAGGATCTTACCCATCCCTTCGATGGTGTCGTTCAAGCTGACCACCTTCATCTCCAGCACCTGCCGCCGGCTAAAGGCCAGCAACTGTCTGGCCAGCGCCGCCCCTTTGATGCCGGAATCATGGATGGTCTGGAAATGTTCAAAATGGGAATGGCTGGAATCGATTTCGTCCAGGGCCAGTTCACTGAAGCCGATAATGGCGGTGAGCACATTGTTGAAATCATGGGCTACGCCGCCGGCCAGTCGGCCCACGGATTCCAGCTTCTGGGAAAGCAGCAGTTGGGCGTTCAATTTTTTCTGTTCGACCTCGGCCAGCTTGCGATCGGTGATATCGCGAACCACATGCACAAAACCGACCAGGCGGCCCATGGTATCGAGACGCGGCAGGGCTTTTTCCTCAAGATATCTGCCCAGATGCGGATCGTAGCGCTCGACAATCGCTGGTTTGCCGCTTTGCAGCGCAACACGGGCCGGGCAACCGGCCGGCGGCTTGTCGCCGCAGTGAAAGGCCTTGTAGCATTTTCCGTGCAGAATGTCGGTTATAGGCAACCCGAGAAGATCGGCAGCCGCCCGGTTGATGCGGATGATATTGAAATCAGCATCATGCAGAGTAATGGCATCGTTTATGGTGTCAAAGGCTTCTTCCCACTCCTGCTTGGCCAGGATGAGCAGTTCCTGAATCCGCTTCTGTTCGGTCACGTCGTGATGCATGATGACCACCTCTTCGACCCGGCCTTCGACATCCCTGATGGGATAACAAACCGAACCGACAAATCGCTTGCCGCCATGCGCCGCTACGGCCGAGGCATCATAGGCCGTGGCCGGGATCTCGCAGGCCTTGCCGGTAAAGGCCCCTTTTATAAAGGGTATGACCCCCAGACTGACCAACTGGGCGTCCTGCAGAATGTTATAGCCGGCAAGATCCGGCAGGGAGAGGCCCCACAATTTCTCAAAGGCCGGATTCACCGCCTTGGTCACGCCGTCCGGCGCCAGCATCTGGATGCTGTAAGGCGACTGCTCGAACATGGCGCGGAAGCGAGCTTCACTCCGCTGCAGGACTTTTGCCGCCCGGTCACGCTCCGAAATATCCCGGATAATGGCCGTGGCCATACAGGCCTTACTGGCCTTCGAGCGGGACAGGGTCAACTCTACCGCCAGCTGGCGGCCATCCCGGTGGAGGGCCGCCAGTTCAAAAATCTCGCTGCCACCGGTCGAGCAGGCAAGATCCCGGCAGAGCACCGTCACCCGCTCCCGAAAGCCCAGTTGAGAGGAATCGGCAATGAGCAAAGAAATCGGCTGGCCGAGTACCTCGGCCTCCTCATAGCCGAACAACCGCAGCGCCGCCTGATTGATCATCAAAATTCGCTGCTGGCAATCAAAGGAAATGATGCCATCCTGGGCCGCCCGCACCAGGTGGCGGAATTTTTTTTCCGACTCGTCGAGTTCTTCGTTCCGGGCCACGAGCTGCCGTGAGGCCGAGCGGACGATCCCAAAGAACAGACCATACAGACAGGCCATGCCCACGGCCGTCGCCAGCCAGATGATCCGGTTGTGGCGAGAGACTGCATGGTCGATGCCGGTGGTGGCGTTGCGGACCTCCAGGACATTGTCCACCTGACCCTGCGGCTGAAACCGAATTGGCACAAAGATGGTCTGCATCTTCGGGATGTGTTTTGCTTCACCGGGATCGTTCTTCAGCGAATACTCGGCTGGAGATGCCAGCACAACGGTTTCTCCGGCCAGGGCGCGCTGCAGTTCGCGGTTTGCCGGCAGGCCGGCAGAGCCGATCAGCCGCATATCCTCGGCCCAGACCAGTGCGCCCTCCCGGCTCCAGATCGTGATCTGCCTGACATCGGCACAGAAGTTGAGGTGCTTGATCTTTTTGAGAAGAACCGGATAGCTCGAACCGGTGACGGGCGTCCGCAGTTCGCTTTCCTGAAACTCCTTCTGGAACTCCCGGCTCAGGCTGGCGGAGCAGGTTTCCACGGCATGCGCCCGCATGTCCCGCTCCATGGCCGCCGTCACGATCCGGTCAAAAACCAGCCCGAAAACGACCAGCGCCAGCAGGGAGGCGAAAGAAAATTTCTGGAGGAGGGTAAGTCTTACCATATTCACCTGCTGCACGGTTTTGAATGAATAGCTATTCAATATTAACAATAATTATCAGCCGGCAGCGCCGGTGTCAACAAAAAAAAATACCTACCGTAATGATATCATTATGTTTTTCGACTAACAAAAAAGACGGAATTACGGCTGGTTCTGGGGGGAGGACAATGGCAGGAAAACACGACCGGACCGGTGCGGCAATCTGCCGCACCGGGAGTATCGAGGACAGCGCGGCTGCCTACTTCCAGTCAGGCCGCAGGGAAAGTTCGGTGAGCTGCTTGCGAGCCACCTCGGACGGGGCATCGGTAAGCGGGCAGGTGGCTTTCTGGGTCTTGGGAAAGGCGATGACGTCCCGGATGGTGTCCCGGCCGGCCAGGATCATGAGCAGCCGGTCCAGGCCAAAGGCGATACCGCCATGAGGTGGCGCCCCGAACTCCAGGGCCTGGAGCAGAAAGCCGAATTTTTCCGCTGCTTCGTCGGCATTGATGCCTAAAGCGGCAAAGACCCGCTCCTGAATATCCTTGCGGTGGATCCGGATGCTGCCGCCGCCGATTTCGGTGCCGTTCAGCACCAGATCATAGGCCCGGCTGCGAACCCGGCCGGGTTCAGTCGCCAGCAGCTCCAGATCCTCTTCCTGCGGCGCGGTAAAGGGATGATGCACAGCGGCGTAGCGTTTTGCCTCCTGGTCGTATTCAAGAAGCGGAAAATCAGTCACCCAGACAAAACTGTACTGCCGGCTGTCGAGCAGCTTGAGCCGCCGGGCCAGTTCCAGGCGCAGCTCGGATAGGGCCTGGTGGACAACGGCTGGCTGATCGGCCACAAAGAAGAGGAGATCGCCCGGCGCCGCAGTCAGGATGCCGGCCATGCCGGCCCGTTCCTCGTCGGTAAAAAATTTGGCAATGGGCGACTGCCAGTCGCCGTTTTCCTTAATCTTGACCCAGGCAAGACCCTTGGCGCCGAACTGGGCGACATGGGCGGTCAGATCGTCCAGGTCCTTGCGGGAAAAATCCCCGCAGCCGCTGGCGTTGATCGCCTTGACCAGACCGCCTTTTTCCACCACCTGCCTGAAGACCTGAAAGCCGCAGTTCCGCACCGCCTCGGTCAGCGCCACCAGCTCGAACCCGAACCGGGTGTCGGGCCGGTCGGTGCCGTAACGGCCCATGGCCTCGGCATAACTCATGCGCGGAAAGGGCGGGGCCAGCGCCACGCCAATCGTCTCCCGGAAAAGGGTCGCCATCATGCCCTCGATCAGGGCGTAGATCTCCTCCTCTTCCACAAAGGAGAGTTCCATGTCCACCTGGGTGAACTCCGGCTGGCGGTCGGCCCGCAGGTCCTCGTCCCGGAAACACCGGACCACCTGGTAATAGCGGTCCATGCCGGCTACCATCAGCAACTGCTTGAAGAGCTGCGGCGATTGGGGCAGGGCGTAGAACTTGCCCGGATTGACCCGGCTGGGCACCAGATAATCGCGCGCCCCTTCCGGGGTGGACTTGGTCAGCACCGGGGTTTCGATATCGAGAAAATCATGGCTGTTCAGATAGGCGCGGATGGCCTGGACCGCCTGGTGTCGCAAGATCAGATTGGCGGCCATGGCCGGCCGCCGCAGGTCAAGATACCGGTATTTCAGGCGCAGATTCTCAGAGACCTCCATCTCTTCGTCAAGGGGGAAGGGCGGGGTCTGGCTGGCATTGAGCAGCCGGAGTTCGTCAGCCAATATCTCGATGGCGCCGGTCGCCAGATTGGGGTTCTCCATGGTTGCCGGCCGCCGGCTCACCCGGCCCCTGACCGCGATGACCCATTCACTGCGCAGCCTATGGGCCTTGGCATGCACCGGCTCGTTTACCTCCGGGCTGAAAACCACCTGCGTGATCCCCCGCCGGTCCCGCAGATCTATGAAAATGACGCCGCCATGGTCTCGGCGCCGCAGCACCCAGCCCATCAGCGTTACCTCCTGGCCGACCAGTTCCGGCCCGAGATCATTGCAGGAATGACTCCGTTTGAGTCCTCCCATGGATTCCATCACGTTGTGCTCCTTTCTATTGCAAGTATATCAAAATTGAACCGCGCCGCCATGTACCGCTATGCGCGGCGCCATCGTCTACTGTTCCTGCCTGAATCTGCTGGCCAGGGCCGCGGACCAGGCCGCCACCTCGCCGGGCAGCGGTAAGGTTTCCTGGGAGCCGACTAGCATGTCCTTCAACAGCCCGGCGCCCGCGGCCAGTTCATTGTCGCCGATAATGAGGGTGCGGCGCGCCCGCAGCTTGTCCGCCTGTTTCATCTGGCTCTTCAGGCTGCGGCCCTCATGGTCCATGGCCACCCGCAGACCGCAACTCCTGAGTCCATGCACCAGTCGCAACCCCGTGGCCAAGGCCGCCTCGCCGAGCGCCACCAGAAAGAGCTCCGGCTCATTGCCGCTGGCAACGGCTTCCTGCTGGCTGCTCAAAAGCACCAGCCGCTCAACGCCCATGGCAAAACCGATGCCCGGCAGATCCGGCCCGCCCAGCTGCTGCACCAGGCCGTCATAACGGCCGCCGGCCCCCACCGCGCTCTGGGCGCCAAGGGCATCGGTCAGCAGTTCAAAGGTGGTGCGGGTATAGTAATCCAGGCCGCGCACCATGAAGGCATTGACCGCATAGGGGATGCCCAGGCTCACCAGACCATCGGTAGTGGCGCGAAAATGGTCGGCACAGCCCGCGCAGAGATGCTCGAGAATAACGGGTGCTTGCCGGTAGTGCTGCTGGCAGTGTTCGCTTTTGCAGTCCAGAACCCGCAGCGGGTTGGTGTGCCGCCGCCGCTCACAGTCGGCACAGAGCCCGCTGCCCAGCCCTTCCAGGAACCCGACCAGCTTTTCCTTGAAGACAGGCCTGCACTGCGGACAGCCCAGAGAATTGATCTGCAGGCTAACCGAGAGCCCCAGCTCCTGCAGGAGAAGCCAGGCCATGGCCATAAGCTCGGCATCGACGCTTGGCTTGTCAGTGCCGACCACCTCGACGCTCAACTGATGAAACTGCCGGAGCCGGCCCTTCTGCGGCCGCTCATGGCGGAACATGGGGCCGATGGTGTACAACCGGTTCACGGGCTGCTTCGCATGCAGGCCGTGCTCGATAAAGGCCCTGAGCACCGAAGCGGTCCCCTCCGGCCTCATGGTGACCGAGGCGCCGTTGCGGTCGACAAAGGTGTACATCTCCTTTTCCACGATATCGGTCGCCTCGCCGATGGAGCGCACAAAGAGTTCGGTCTTTTCGAGCACCGGCACCTTGATTTCGGCAAAACCGAAACGATGGAAGATATCTCGAGCAATCCGCTCAATCCGCTGCCAGACATGCACCTCGTCGGGCAGAATATCCTTGAAGCCTTTCAGGGCCGTAACCGTCAACTTACCGTCCTCTCTCGCACTGCTTGTTTGCAATTATATAATAGTAGAAGCTGCCATCCGGCTGTTTTCTTGAGAAGCAAGCGAGTTTACTCCCTCATGGCAGGAAAAGTCAAGCCGCTGGCATGCAATTCGGCGGAAGAAGGACTGAAATTCAGAAGCTTCGCTTGACAAACAGGGTGAAGCCGGTCATATTCGTTCGGATCAGAAATGCAACTATTTTCGGAGAATAATATTTTCAAATGAAACTACCCCCACTGACCATCGGCCCCTTTACCGCACCAATCCCCTTAATCCAGGGCGGCATGTCCATCCGGGTTTCCACCTCCGCCCTGGCCGTGCCGGTGGCGGAGTGCGGCGGCATCGGTACCATCGGCGGCTCGTCCATTCCCACCGAAGATTTGAAAGCGGATATCCGTAAGGCCAAAAGCCTCACCAAGGGCATCATCGCTGTCAACATCATGTACGCCATGAAAAATTTTTACAATCTGGTCATGGCATCCATCGAGGCCGGGGTCGATATGATCATCACCGGCGCCGGATTCTCTCGCGACATTTACAAAATAGGCCGAGAAACCAACACGCCCATCGTCTCCATCGTTTCCTCGCCGGCCTTTGCCAAACTGGCCGAAAAAATGGGGGCCGCCGCCATCATTGTCGAGGCCAAGGAGGCGGGCGGTCATCTGGGCACCGATGTGGCCCTGCGCGATCTGTTTCCCAGCATCCGAGAGGTGGTGCGCAAGGTGCCGCTCATTGCGGCGGGCGGCATCACCAACGGCTACGAAATGGCTGAACTAATGGATAAATACGGAGCGGACGGGGTACAGATCGCCACTCGTTTCGTGCTTACCAAGGAATGCTCCGTATCCGACGCCTTTAAGCAGACCTATCTGAATGCCAAAAAAGAGGACGTGGTGTTGATCCACTCGCCGGTCGGCATGCCGGGCCGAGCCATCAGGACGCCTTTTGCGGAAAAACTGCTGCGCGGCGACGACCTGAAGGCCAAGGAATGTCAATTTAAGTGCCTGAAAAAATGCGACCATTATTACTGCATATCCGACCGCCTTATCAAGGCCCATGACGGCGATATTGAAAATGGGCTCGTGTTCACCGGCGAAAATGTCTATAAAATGAAAGAAATCCTGACGGTTCGCGAGGTGTTCGACATGTTTGTCTCCCAGGCCGAATCGGTCTACAAAGAACCTGTCATTTCCTGACCGGCAACGCGTGTCCCGAAACATTGATAAAACAAGCCATGCCCGCTGCGCCTGAAAACGGCTGCCTGCCGGTCGTTGACCCTGTTCCCCGGATCATTCCTCGATCGGAACATGCCATCTCCAGAAAGAATATCGATCGGGAGGCCCTCAAGGTCCTGTATCGCCTGCGGGACGCCGGCCATACCGCCTATCTGGTGGGCGGCGGCGTTCGCGATCTCTATCTCGGTAAAACCCCGAAGGATTTCGACATCAGCACCGATGCCCGGCCCGGCCAGCTCCGCAAGATTTTCCGCAACAGCCGCCTGATCGGCCGCCGCTTTCGTCTGGTACAAGTTTTTTTCCCCGGCGGCAAGATCATCGAGGTTTCCACCTTCCGGCGTCGCAACGAGTACGATGAGGCTGGCAACGGCGATTCCCGTGAGGCGGTACTGGCCGCCGACAACACCTTCGGCAACCCGGCCGAAGACGCCTTTCGCCGGGATCTGACCATCAACGCCCTGTTCTACGAGATCGAAAATTTTTCGATTATCGATTACACCGGCGGGGTAGATGATCTGAACCGCGGCATTATCCGGATGATCGGCGATCCGGACCGGCGTTTTGCCCGTGATCCGGTGAGAATGTTACGGGTCATTCGCCATGCGGCCCGCAACAATTTCATGGTCGAGGAAAAAACCTGGCTAGCCATGGCCCGGCATTGCCAGGAACTCACGCTCTGCCCGGTCTCCCGTATCCGGGACGAATTTTTCCGGGATCTGCACGGCAGCGCCAGCCAGCCCTGGGCCCGGCTGGCCATGGACAGTGGCATTTTTGTCGTCCTCCTGCCCTTTTATAAAAAATATCTCCTTGATGATGCCGCAGACACCACCCGTGTCCGGCTCCTCGCCAACCTTGGGATCATTGACCGGATTCATGGGCAGGGCGCCCTGCTGCCCGATCACCTGCTGCTGGCCCTGCTTCTCCTGCCATGGGCCAAAGCGGAACTGAACCTGGCGGCCGCCCCCCAGAAGGGGCCACAGGCCCATCAGTTCTCGCGGCTGCTGCGTGCCCGGATCGATGAAATTCTTGTGCCGCTCAACATCAGCCGGGCCGTCAAGGAAGTAGTCGCCTTGTTGCTTGCCAACCTGCCCCTCTTCGAACAAGAGGATCGAAAAGGCAGCGAAGGCGGCTGGCCGAAATGGCTCAAGAAAAAAAGCTACTTCAAGGACTGCGAACGTTTTTATCGTCTCCTGCACGAAGTTGACCGCAGCCCGCAGCCGCTCGCCCCCATCGATCCGGAACTGGTCAACGAGATTACCCGGCCGGCCTCACGGAAATCCGCCAAGCGGCGGCCGTCCCATCGCGGTAGCCGCGGTCCCGCCTTTGCCTCGAACAGCGGTGGCGGTATCTTCGGTCTGAAAAAAAGATAACCAGCAGCACCTGGATTTCTTCTTTTGCCAATGTTGGAAATTCCGTGCCAATGAAGCGTCTCCGCTCCTTATTACAAAAAAAAATTACGGCCGGCACCCTGCGCGAACTTACCTGGCTTGAGCGACTTGGGCAAGGCCGGGTAAAAATTGTCGGCCAGGCGGCCGGCCAGGAGTGCGACGATTTTTCGTCAAACGACTATCTGGCCCTGACCGAACACCCGATGGTCATTGCCGAAAGCCGCCGTTTTCTGGAGCTCCTCGGCGCTGGCGCCGGCGCCGCGCGACTGATGAGCGGCAATCTGGAGTTGCACCGGCGGCTGGAGGAGGAGATCGCCTGCCTCAAGGGTAAGGAGGCGGGCCTCATCTTCGGCAGCGGCTATCTGGCCAACATCGGCGTGATTCCGGCCCTGGTCGGCCGCAACGATGCGATTTTTACCGACCGGCTCAACCATGCCAGCATCTACGACGGCTGCCGGCTCGCCGGCGCCAGCGTCATCCGCTTCCGGCACAACGATCCGGACCATCTTGAAGCCCTGCTTGCCCAGAAACGCGGCCGCTTCCACCAGGCGCTCATCGTAGTGGAGTCGATCTACAGCATGGACGGCGACCGCTGTCCGCTGCCCGCCATCGCCTTTCTCAAAAACCGTTACGACTGCCTGCTCATGGTGGACGAGGCCCAC
>Ga0208863_1000595_pt1 | contig 31665 bp, 27 predicted proteins | sample RifOxyD3_FD_184040 | JGI IMG/M metagenome (GOLD analysis project Ga0208863, IMG submission 184040) | Soil microbial communities from Rifle, Colorado - Rifle Oxygen_injection D3 (SPAdes) | ecosystem: Environmental > Terrestrial > Deep subsurface > Rock core/Sediment | place: Rifle, Colorado...
AGAATGAGCGTAAACCAAGAACCGTAACTTTTCAGCAGTGCCGCAGATGCGCGGAAGAGGCCGGCGAAGTGTGCTGTTGCACATGAGCAGGCCGATGACAAAGCAGATGCGGTGCTGCTGGACAGTTACGACTTTTTGTATTTGCAATACCAACTATTCTGGTCGATATCGTTCATGGCGATTACCAGTTTCTCCCCTTCGATAGTCCTGGTTAAAGGCGCCGGATTGCAACCGCCTTTGATCTCGTTTATTTTGACCGAGGCAAAACGCATGCCGCAATTCTGGCAGACCATTTCATCGCCGCTCTGCTCATAGCCCTTTCCCGCCCGGTAGCAGACATCGCAGGCATCTATAGCCGCCCGGATGACCCCATCGCTGCTTTTCAGGACAAAGAAAGTCACCATTACCCCATCGCTGGCCTGAACCTTGAAATGGTGCGCCTTGCCATCACTGATCGAGGCCAGGGGGATCTCCAGCCGACCATTGATCGGAGTCGTACTCTTCACTTTGTCCCCCCACCAACCCGCCATAGCCGTGCCAACCAACAAGGCCAACATAGTCACCACCGCAAGCACTATTGATATTTTTCTCACTGCACCTCTCCTTTTTTATTTTACAACTTGCCATTACCAAATATTTTCCGGCCGAGATCCCGCCAGGACGACGCCGTTGCCGAACAGCCATTCGGGCCGCAACCGGAGCAACCCTTCGCCGCAGGCTTTCCCGCCTGTGGCGCAACCTGTGCCTGCACGGATTTTGCCGGGTAACCCAGGTCAGCCAACGTCCGGACGATGGCCTCCTCGCTCAAAGGAGGCCGGTGATCAATGCGCAAAAGACCTTGCGCAAGATCCGCATTAAAGGCCACCATGCCCGGCTTTTTAAAAAGCTCGCCGCGAATAGTCGACAGACAGGAACCGCAGGAGACTCCTTCCACCTGAAAAGTGGTGGTTTTCAGGTCTCCGGCAAAAGAAGGGGCAGCGCCAAATCCCCCCCAGGCTACAAGCAAAAGGCAGCCCACTCTCAAGGTTCTCAACAGATATTTCATAATCGCTCCAGTTTTTGTATCCATTTTTTACGTATCCTCCTTCGTCACCATAATTGCAATCGTCATGCCACCGGGACACGAAAAAGCGTAACTCACTGATATAGAAGTATCTTCAGAAATGCGGCGGAGATGAAAGCAGAGGAGACAACAGAAGGTGTGGAGAATATTCACCAAGGCGTATAGAGAATATTCTGTATCGGCGGCGAGAAAGTGGTCTACAAAACAACTGTGGCGCTGCTGAGCAGTTAGATCAAATCTTTAAATTTTTCCAGACGATAAATCAAAACATGACGCGGGATCTTTAGCAGACGGGCAGCCTCGGAACGATTGCCGTTGGCCTTTGTCATGGCTTTTCTGATCAGACCCTGCTCCACCGCCTCCAGAGAAAGCCCTTCATCGGGAATTTCCGGAATGCCGTTTGCCGTTGCCGACTGAGCCGCGGCAGCAAGCTGAAGCTCATCCGCTTCGATGAGCAATCCTTTGCGCAGGATAACCGCGCGCTCGACAATATTTTGCAGCTCACGGATATTGCCAGGCCAGGCATGAGCCTTAAGTCTGGCCAAGGCCCCGGCGGAAAAGCGCACCCCAATGGGCGCGCCAACCTTAAGGAGAAAATGGTCCACCAACTGGGGGATATCCTCCCGCCGTTCCCGCAGGGGCGGAAGATGCAGAAGAATAACCCCCAGCCGGTAATAAAGATCCTCCCGAAAGGTTCCCTGGCCAATGGCCGCATACAGATCCCGATTGGAAGCGGCAATCAGACGTACATCCACCGCTTCCGGCTGCTCCGCGCCAACCGGAGCTACCACCCTCTCCTGAATGGCGCGAAGCAACTTGGCCTGAAGATCCAGACGCAGCTCGCCGATCTCATCCAAAAACAGGGTGCCACCAGCCGCGGACTGAAACCGGCCCTTGCGGTTGCTCACCGCCCCGGTAAAGGCGCCTTTGACATGGCCGAAAAGTTCGCTCTCCAAAAGATTTTCCGGGATAGCAGCGCAGTTCACCGCCACCATTGGCCCCTGTACTCTGGGGCTATGCTGATGGATGAGCCGGGCCAGCACCTCCTTGCCGGTGCCGGATTCCCCGGCAATCAGGACAGTGGCCTCGCTGTTGGCCGCGCGCCTGGCCGTATCGAGCAGTTCCGCCATGGCCGGGTTGGCGGTTTCCATGCCCGCAGTACCCGTGAGCCGGTTGACCTCGCCGCATAACTGCTGTTTCTGCTCGTGCAGATCCCGTAGTTCCAGAGCCTTGCGGCAAGAAAGCCGCAGTGCCTCGCGGTCAAAGGGCTTGGCCAAAAAGGTGAAGGCCCCCTCCTGCATGGCTCTGACCGCCAGCTCGATGGAGCCGAAGGCCGTGATCACCAGCACCGGGGTAAGGGGAGACTCCTTTTTCACCGCCGCCAGAACCTGCAAGCCGCTCAGATCGCCAAGCTGCACATCGGTAATCACCAGATCAGGACTGTGCTTGTGGAAAAGTGCCAGCCCCTCCCGGCCCGAGGCCGCACCCATCACGGTAAAGCCAGCGCTACTCAGGTTGTATTCCGTAACCCGTCGAAGGCTTGCGTCATCATCAATCAGCAGTATCCGTGGCTTCATATCTTCATCTCCGCTCTCATCCTGTCAACCCGACCTCGGAGCCATTTCTAGGGGGAAGCAAAATCTCAAAGCAAGCCCCACCTCCCGGACGATCCATGATTTTGAGACTGCCGCCGTAGCTTTCCACGATCTTGCGGCTGATCAGCAGGCCAAGACCGGTGCCATCGGTCTTGCCGGAATAAAATGGAGCAAAGATCTTTTCCTTTTCCGCTTCCGGCACGCCTGGCCCATCATCACAGACCGCGATCCGCCAGCCTCCGTCCGCCGTTTCAACCAGCAGCCAGATCTGTCCGCCAGGCCGAACCGCATCCAGGGCGTTGAGACCAAGATTTAAAAGAACCTGGGAGAATTTGGCGCTCTCAACCAGCAGGTGCTGAGCCTCAACATTTTCCGGCAAGATAAAACGCACCTGCTTTTCCTGCATCTGCCTTTCCAGCAGGGCGGCAACATGCCGGGCAACTGCGCTCAACGGCTCCAGCGTCTCTTCTTTTTCCTGAGGCTGCCCCTTGGCGTAGCGGAGTATATCCTCAACTGTATCCTGCAGGCGGTCGGTTTCCTTGAACAGAATGTCCACGAACTCCCTTTTCGGATGATCCCCGGGGAATTCATCACGGATAATCTCCGCCGTGCCCTTAATCGAGGCAAGAGGATTTTTTATTTCATGGGCCAATGAGGCAGACAACCTGCCCAGGGCAGAGAATTTCTGGGCCGCGGCCAACCTGGTCTCCGCCTCGATGAGCTGGGCGGTTTCTTCATGGAGACGGGTATAAGAGGCCTGCAATTTTTCGGACAACTGTTGGTAGCGTTCGCGCAGGCGAGTCTGCCGCCCGGATATCACCCCGACCAGCAGCCCAGCCGTCAGGTAAAGAATGATCTCCATCAGCTCGCTTACCGCCTGCGAACCGTGTCCGACATAGAGGAGAACATGGGGGATGAAGGCGATAGAGGAAAGCACCGCCAACCCCAGACCACCGCGAACTCCGAACCAGAGGCCACCCAAAACGATGGGGAAATAACTGAGCCGTCGGAAGGTGTTGTGATAAAAGATGAAATCGGCGGGGGTAAAGAGATGAAGCAGACCAATGGCTACGACAGAAAGAAGCAGGACAGAAAAAATTATCTTACGCATACCTCCTCCGTCAAGCAAATCACAACTACTTCCAGGAGAATAAGGGGCAAAGAAAGGCTGGCGCCCTAAGACCTGTAGTCCGCGTTGATCTTCACATAATCAAAAGAAAAATCGCAGGTATAGATCTCCTTGCACCCCTCGCCGGCATACAAGTTGATAATGACCATGAACTCCGGTTTTTTGAGTACTGCGGTGGCGCGGGCCTCCACCGCGGCGCCCTGGCCCAAACCGTGCTTCACCATCAGCACGTCGTCAAAAGAGATATCCACCCTGTGCTGGTCAAACTGGGCTCCAGAGCGACCCAAAGCGGCGATAATCCTGCCCCAATTGGCATCCTCGCCAAAAAAAGCGGTCTTGACCAGATTGGAGTTGGCCACGGTTCTGGCCGCCTGATCGGCCTGGGCCTCAGTGGCCGCGCCTTGCACCCTGACCGTCACCAGCTTGGTGGCGCCTTCTCCATCGCGCACGATCATCAGGGCCAGTTCTTTGCATAGATCCTCCAGGGCCGCGGCAAAGACAGCCAACGCCTCGGGCCGATCCTCGGCCAGGGGCGGATGTTCCGCCAGACCGTTGGCCAGCACCAGCACCGTATCGTTGGTGCTGGTGTCTCCGTCCACGGTTATGGCATTAAAGGTTCTGGCTACCGCTTTTCTTAAAATACTCTGAAGAAGATCATGCTCGATTTTCGCGTCGGTGATAATAAAGGAAAGCATGGTAGCCATGTTGGGCATGATCATACCCGCGCCCTTGGCCATCCCGACAAGTTGGACCGGCTTGCCCTCGACAAGGACGGTACGTGCCGCAAGCTTGCGCACGGTATCGGTGGTCATGATGGCTGACGCCACCTCAGCAAGACCATCAGTGGCAAGAGACTGGGCCGCCTTGGGAATCCCCCGCTGGAAACAGGCCAGCTCCAGTTGCTGGCCGATGATCCCGGTGGAGCAGACCTGCACCAGCTCCGGGGCGATATTCAAGGCATCAGCCGCCATGGCCGTGGTCAACCGGGCCAGCCGCATGCCTTCCTCGCCGGTGCAGGCATTGGCGATGCCGGAATTAACCAGAATGGCCTGAGCCCTGCCAGTACGGCACCGCTCCATATCAAGAAGCACAGGCGCCGCCTTGACTAAACTGGCGGTGAACACCCCGGCTACAACGGCTGGCTTATCACTGACAATCAGGGCGAGATCAAGCCGATCCTTACCACGAATTCCAGAGTTTACCGCCGCTGCCTTGAAGCCCTGCACGGTGAAGTTTGTTTGTGTCATGCTCAGGTCATCCATATATCGTAACCAAGTCCCTACCCACAGCCAACGCCCTATTTATGCCGCGGCTCTGGAGTCAGAACCAGCCGTAATCCCAGATGCGCAGCCCGCAGATCCGGCAGGCCCCCGTCACGGAAAGCGGCCCGCACATGCCCAGGGCTGCAATACCAGCTGCCGCCGCGAAAAACGCGGTGCGTGCCGGAGGCTGGCCCCTTGGGATTATCCCGGCTCGCGCTGGTGTAGTAATCCTCACCATACCAATCCGCACACCACTCCCAGACATTGCCGGTCATGTCGTACAGGCCTAAGCTATTAGGGGCGAAGCTCCCCACCGCAAGCGGGGCTTTTCTGTTTTCCCCAGAACGGCTATATGACTCTTGATGTTTTTCACCGGCATCAAAGTTCACCTCGTCAGGCCCAATAGTATTTTTCCCGGTGCCAAATCGGATATCCTTTCCACCGTCACGGGCCGCATACTCCCACTCCGTCTCGGTCGGCAGGCGATACTGTCTGCCGCTGCGCAGATTCAACTCAGCTATAAAATCCTGGGCATCCTGCCAGTTCACGCTCTCCACCGGGTAACGAGGCCCGTCCTGAAAGGCTGCGGGGTTGCTGCCTTTGCCCATCACCTGCTCCCATTCCCCCTGGGTCACCTCGTACATCCCCAGCCAAAAATCAGCAACGCAGGCTTCGTGTACACTCATCCCATGGGAACCGGGATCGTTAAAGGTGTCACCCATACGGTAACAGCCGCCCCTGACATAGACAAACTTCATTCCGGTAAGCGGCTCGGTCCAGGTAGAGCCGGATGCCGGAGCCTCTGCTTTCCGACAACCAAAGCCCCCCACCAGCAGACAGGCAAGCACCAATCCCGCTATCAGCAAAGCTCTCATTTCTTGCCGCAGCACCGTTTATATTTCTGCCCACTGCCACAGGGGCAGTCGGAGTTACGCCCGATCTTCTCTCCCTCGCGAGCAAACGGCTTATGCTCGTCATCTTGCTCAGAACCACGACTCAATTGCATGGGCTGCCGCTGTTGCCGCTGCACCTGCTCCAGTTCGGCCACCTCCTCGTCTCGCACCAACTGGAGGCGAAACAGGGTACTGACGGTCTGGGACTTCATGGTACCGATCATCTCGCCGAACATGTTGAAGCCTTCTTTCTTGTACTCATCCAGGGGATTTTTCTGCCCATAGCCGCGCAGGCCAATGCCTTCTTTCAGGTGATCCATATTGAGCAGATGCTCTTTCCAGTGATGGTCCACGATCTGCAAAAGAACAACTCGTTCCAGATGGCGCATGTTCAAGGCGCCTATTTCCTGCTCCCGGCTGGCGTAACGGTCTTGCAAGGCGGCGAGAACCATTTCAGCTAAGGCGGCAGGATCAAGATCCTTTTTTTCTGCTTCGTTCCACTTCCCGGAAAACCCGAACAGGGCAAACATCCTTTCAGATACCCCGGCCCAATCCCACTCTTCCGAGGCGATCCTGGTCTCGGCAAATTCATGCGCCACCATCCCGGCCAGTTCCGGCAACATATCGGTCACCACCTCATGCACATCATCCGTGCCCAACACCTCACGGCGCTGGCGATAGATCACCTCACGCTGCTTGTTCATCACGTCGTCATACTCAAGCAGGTGCTTGCGGATATCAAAGTTATGCCCTTCCACCTTGCGCTGGGCGTTTTCGATCGCCCGACTGATCATGGTATGTTCGATAGGCTCATCCTCTTCCATGCCCAGCTTGTCCATGATTCCTGAGATGCGGTCAGAACCGAAGATCCGCAGCAGATCGTCCTCAAGGGACAGGTAGAAGCGGGAGGAACCTGGATCACCCTGGCGTCCGGAACGACCGCGCAGCTGGTTGTCGATTCGGCGGCTTTCATGGCGACTGGTACCCAGAATATGCAGCCCACCCAGCTCAACCACGCCTTCGCCCAGCTTAATATCGGTACCCCGACCCGCCATGTTGGTGGCGATGGTTACCTTACCCTTCTGTCCGGCGTCAGCGACAATCTCGGCCTCTTTCTCATGTTGCTTGGCATTGAGTACCGCATGGGGCACCCCCACTTTTTTCAGCATGGCCGAGATCTTCTCGGAAACATCAATACTAATGGTGCCAACCAACACGGGTTGACCTTTTTTGTGCAGCTCCTGGATCTCCAGAATAATGGCACGATCCTTGGCCTTGGCATTTTTATAGATAACATCGGCATAATCCCGGCGGATCATGTTGTTGTGGGTCGGTATCACCACCACGTCGAGATTGTAGATTTTCTTGAATTCCGCTGCCTCGGTATCTGCGGTGCCGGTCATGCCGCCGAGTTTTTCAAACATCCGAAAATAGTTCTGGAAGGTAATTGAGGCCAGGGTCTGATTCTCCCGTTCCACCTTGACCCGTTCTTTGGCCTCTAGGGCCTGATGCAGGCCATCACTGAAACGGCGGCCCTGCATGGCTCGGCCCGTAAACTCGTCCACAATCACCACCTGGCCGTCGCGTACCAAATAATCCACATCCAGCTTGAAAAGAACATTAGCCCGCAAAGCCTGGTTCAGATGATGCAGCCACTCAATATTTCTGGGATCATAGAGATTATCCACCCCAACGAGCTTCTCGCCCAAGGTCACCCCCTCCTCGGTAAGCGAAACCGACCTGGCCTTTTCATCCAAGGTATAATGCTCATCGACCTTGAAGTTGGGGATTATCCGGTCCGCTCGCTCGTAGAGTTCGGTGGACATCTCCGCTGGCCCGGAGATTATCAGCGGGGTACGGGCTTCATCAATCAGGATGGAGTCCACCTCGTCGACAATCGCAAAGTTGAAATCACGCTGACAGAACTCCTTGAGATCAAACTTCATATTGTCGCGCAGATAATCAAAACCAAACTCATTGTTGGTTCCGTAGGTAATGTCACAGGCATAGGCTTCCCGCCGGGCCTCATCATCCATCTCATGCAGGATGGAGCCCACGGAAAGCCCGAGGAAACGATAGAGCTTGCCCATCCATTCGGCATCACGCCGGGCCAGGTAATCGTTGACCGTGACCACATGCACGCCGCGCCCGGCAAGGGCATTGAGATATACCGCCAAAGTGGCGGCCAGGGTTTTTCCCTCACCAGTTTTCATCTCGGCGATTTTGCCCTGATGCAGGATAATACCGCCAATAAGCTGCACGTCAAAATGACGCATCTCCAGAACCCGCCAGCTCGCCTCCCGACAAACGGCAAAGGCCTCGGGCAACAGACTGTCCAGGGTTGCTCCGGCAGCGAGCCGCTCCCGAAAGAATGCGGTCTTTGCCGTAAGAGCAGCGTCATCAAGTTTTTTCATCTCTGGTTCCAGCTGATTGATCGCTGCCACCAGAGGCTGGATGCTCTTGAGCACCCGTTCGTTCTTACTGCCAAAAATCTTTTTTAAAACAGATCCGACCATTTTTTCACTCCAATAGGTTAACACCGCCAGCATGCCACAAGGCAAATACCGACGCAATCAGCTTTTATTTTTCCCAGACCAGGGCTTCTTCATTGCAATCCGGAAATTTCGGACATTGAATACAATCACTCCACACCTTGTGAGGAAGTTCATTCTTATCGATGGATACAAACCCAAGCCGCTCAAAAAAAACAGGCTGATAGGTAAGGGTAAAAATCTTGGCGATGCCGAAATGATCGGCCTCGGCCAGACAGGCCTCAACCAACTGCCGACCAAACCCCTGACCCTGGGCTTCTTCTACCACTGCCAGGGAACGGATCTCAGCCAGGTTTTCCCAGCAAACATGCAGGGCGCAGATTCCGAGAATCTGCCCGGTTAGGGAATCATCCACCCCGTCTTTGACAAAAACCTTGAAATCCCGCAACTGATCATAGAGGGAACTCAAAGAACGGCCAAGAAGCAGATCCTTGTTGGCAAAATGCTGCAACAGGGCATACATAACCTTAATATCATCCATCCTCGCATCACGGATCATGACAACCTCATAAAAACTTTAGTAACTATCCAGCTCAAAGCCGGAAAGTGACAAAAACCACGAAATGTAACTATTCAGCAGTGCCACAGATGCGCGTGTCTGTCAATCATCGGCGGTAGCGCCCGATAATCGTCGGCAGCAGTGCCGACCAAGAGGTCTGCGATGTGTGCTTTTGCACATGAGCAGGCCGATGACTGTCAATCATCGACAGCAGTGCCGATAACGCAGATGTGGTGCTGCTGGATAGTTACAAACTTTAGGGGGCCTTGAGTCTGGCAACAGGCAACAAAACAACATTGGCCTTAAGATTCGCCTCTTTCTCCAACTGGGCAACAAGCTGATTGGCCTCGGCCTGCTTGTCAAACCTGCCCACATAGACCCGGATAAAGGGATCACCCTTGTCTTCCGGCGGCAAAGAAAAAGCATCATAGCCTCGTACCCGCCATTGAGCCACCTCCTGTTGCGCCCGTTCCTGCTCACTAACCGCGGCAACCTGCAAGGCAAAGAAAGAAGGCTCGGACTCGGCCCATTCCGCCTCGGAAGCAGCGGCCGGTTCCGAGAGCATGTTTTTCTTTTCCCCAACAAGGTCTCCAGGTTCACCGACGACCACTCCCGGCTGCACAGTTTCGGCAACCGTTGGTAAAGTAGACTTTCCCTCCCCCGAATTCGGTTGCAGGATGGTCTGCCCGGCCCAGATGCCAATAATGAACATCCAGAAGAAGATACAGCCGGTGACCAGGGTCAGGCTGCACATCCCCAACAGGCTCAACTCAAAACGGACCATAAATCTGTCTTTCTGTTTTAATGTGCTCATAGCCGGATTATCCGTTGCCAGGACAAACCCGGCAACTCCTTCTCATGCTGATCTTTAACAGGGGACATCCCAACGGCCTGGCCTACATGGATTCCGGGGCGCTCACCCCAATCAGGGCAAGACCATTGCGCAAGACAACCCGCAGCCCCATGGCCAGCCAGAGACGAGCCCTGCTCAATTCCTCATCCTCGGAAACGATGCGATGCTTATTGTAATAACTGTGAAACTGCCCGGCAACATCCTGCAGGAAAAAAACAAGCCGGTGCGGGGCAAGATCAAGGGCCGCACCCTGCACCAAAGCAGGAAAGGCGGCCATGGCCTTGAGCAGCATGGTCTCATCATCAAGAGTAAGTCTGGTCAATGGCGCATCCTGAAGATTTCCTAAAACGATACCCCTGGCCTCGGCCTGCCTGCGAATACTGTGCAATCGGGCATGGGCATACTGCACATAGTAGACCGGATTTTCCTGGCTGGTCTTGGTGGCCAGATCCAGATCAAACTCCAGTTGGCTGTCCGCCTTACGCATCAGAAAAAAGAAGCGGGCCACATCAGGGCCAACCTCATCAAGCAGTTCGTCCACCGTCACAAAATTGGCCTTGCGGGTGGACATCTTCACCTGCTGCCCGTCGCGCAGCAGGGTGACAAACTGGTGCAGAACCACGGTCACCCTGGCCGGATCATAGCCCAGGGCCTTGACCCCGGCTAGGACATCAGGCACCGTGGCGATATGATCGGAACCGAAGATATCAACCATCCAGTCAAATCCGCGCCTGAATTTCTCCCGATGATAGGCTATGTCCGGCAACCGGTAGGTCGGCTCCCCCGTAGACTTGATGATTACCCGATCCTGAGACAGGCCGCACTCGGTGCCCTTAAACCAGACCGCGCCGTCCTGATCGAAGGCCAGCCCCTTTTCACGCAGGGAAGCGACCACATCATCGATCAGGCCATTTTCATAAAGCGAATGTTCATTGTAGTAATTGTCAAAGACAATACCCAGGCGATGCAAGGTGGCGTTGATATCGGCAAATATTACCCCCTCGGCCTTGTTTTTAAACGGCAGGACATCCGCCTCATCCTTAAGGGCCTCGCCATGCTCCTTGATAAGCTCCCCGGCAATATCCCGAATATACTGACCCTGATAACCATCTTCCGGAAAGGCAAAAGGCAGTCCCAGCGCTTCAAGATATCTGGCTCTGGTGGATTCACCCAGCACCCGCATCTGCCGCCCGGCATCGTTGTAATAGTACTCCCTGGTTACCTGATGGCCGGTAGCGGCAAGCAGGCTGGCAATGGCGTCGCCCAGAACCGCCTGCCGCCCGTGGCCAACACTCAAAGGACCAGTGGGATTAGCGCTGACAAACTCAACCAGCACCTTCTTGGATTGCCCAATTTTACTCAAGCCAAAGGCCGCATCCTGAACGCAAACCTCAGGCAGCACCGACTGCCAGACGGATCGGTTGATGTAACAATTGACAAACCCCGGCCCGGCGATCTCCACCCTGTCCAGCAGCTCGGTATGGGGGGCAAGCATCTCCAGCAACCGCGCCGCAATGGCCCGGGGATTTTTCTGGTCCTTGCCTGCCACCACCATCGCCAGATTGGTGGCCAGATCGCCCTGCCCCGTGTGCTTGGGTTCATCCAGGGAATAAACCCCCGCCGCGGCGGCAGACCAGAACCCGGCCTCGACCCCTTGATTGAAGCAGTGATCTATCAATATTTTCAGACGTGTTTTGATCATTACCGTTCTAATCCAGGAAATATTTTTTTCAGCAAACAGGCTGGGCCATGAATTTTTCGCTGTCAATATGAACCTGCCGGTTGCAGGAACCAAAAAGACAGAGAATTTCATAATTAATGGTATCTGACCAGCTGGCAATCTCCTCGGCCCTGATCTCCTCCGTACCCTGACTGCCAAGTAACACCGCTTCATCCCCGGCCTTAACCTCGGGAAGCTCAGTCACATCGGCCATACAGGCATTCATGCAGATCATACCACGAATCGGAGCCCGCTTACCAGCCAGTAATACCTCGGCCTTGCCCGTCATTCTTCGCAGATAGCCATCAGCATAGCCAACCGGCAAAACCGCCAGCCTGGCAGGACGCTCAGTCACATACCTGTGACCATAGCTAATCCCCTGCCCCGCCGGAACTTCCTTGACCTGAAGAACCGTGGTGGCAAAGCGCATGGCAGGCCGCAGATCCAGGACGGAAGCCTGCCGCAACCAATCAGCCGGATAGCAGCCATAGAGCGAAATCCCAGGCCGCACCAGATCACAGCGCATCCGGGGGTGGCGCATCATGGTGGCCGAATTGGCAATATGCCTGACCCGCTCCTCCCCGTTATCCTGCCCCCTGGCCAACAGCTCCTGAAACAGGGCATACTGCGCTTCTGTAGTGGTATCGCCTTCCATGTCTGCCTTAGGAAAATGGCTGACGATTCCAGAAAGATAAAGACTGGGAAAACGCCGCAAGACGGCCAGAAACGGGGCAACTTCATGGGGCATAAGCCCAAAACGCCCCATGCCGACATCGACCTTTAGCTGCACCCCTTGCCGACAACCTGCCTTTGCGGCCTGCGCGGCAAGCGCCTCCACCGCTTCCAGGGTATAAACCACAGGAGTGAGATCATGGGCCACTGCCTCCGCCGCACCCTGACAGTCAACCCCGAGCATGACCACGATCTGCCCGTTTATCCCTGCCTGACGCAGTCGAACCCCCTCTTCGACCTCGGCCACGCCAAACGCCGTGGCCCCTGCCTCAGCAAAGGCCTGGGCTACCTGGACAAGTCCATGCCCATAGGCATCTGCCTTGACCACGGCCAGAATATCCACGTCAAGGCCGACCAGTTTTCGCACCTGCCGAAAATTATGGCACAGAGCGGCACGATCAACCTCCACTCTATTCCAGGAAGGTGTCCCCATATCAAAAACAACCTAATTTATAAATCAGCGCAAAGTTTTGCGCGCGTTCCATTCCCGCCAGATGAGCCTGCTCGACAGGAGGAGCGCCCAGCCAACCGCAATATATATGACACTGAGCACCAGGGAAGGCAAGGTGGAATTACGCAACAAGCGTCCGCCAAGCATCATGCAGACAACCAGTCCCCACATCCCCCATGAATATACCCCCCCAATGCACCTGCCTTCAGGACGCGCCAGGATTCTGGCGATATTCTTCCGAGCGGCTCGCTCAATAACCAGAAAGGCTTTCATGGTGCCAAGTATCAGGGCCAACGCAATCAATATCCCAGAAAGAGCTCCGCTGAGAAGGTAGCCCCGCACCATAAGGTACAGGCCGATAAAACTCCACATCAGGGCGGCAACCAGAAGATTAGTGCTGGTGCTCGCTCCCGGCTTAAACCGCAACAGCCAGATCATCCTTCCTCCCTGCAAAGCCAATCCCCCAGCAGCGCCACACATCTGCGTTCTCGGTATAAGTAATCGTTCACCTGGGGCACCAAAATTAAAATAAACCCACTGTAAGCGTTCAGCAGTGCCGCAGATGCGAGGAAGAGGTCTGCGAAGTGGCTATTACACATGAACAGGCCGATGACTGTCTGTCAATCATCGGCGGTAGCGCCCGATCATCGTCGGCAGCAGTGCCGACAAAGCAGATGTGGTGCTGCTGAACGCTTACCGGTATAAAGGGGCCGCAACGAAATAGGCCTACCCCCAAATGGGAATAGGCCTACAAACTTCGCTAATATTTCACAACTTCTACATTACACCTCAGTAACGGTGATTGCACCCTCGGGACAAACCTCTACACAGGTCTCACAGCCAAGGCATTCATCAGCATTAACCGGCTCGGATTTGCCATCAATCATCTCATACACCTGCGCGGGACAAGCATTGACACACTCTGCATCACCATTACATTTATCTTTGTCAACATCAATCTGCCACATGGTACTTCCTCCATACAAAGGTTGAATAAATGGATAACCAAGATCTAACTGCCACAGACTCAAGCATATCGAGTCCATTGCTTCCGTGGAAAGACTCAAATTTCCCTTTCCCTCTAATGCACCACCATTTTTTTGTCAATAAAAAAGAACCCCCGTCACAATCATAAAGAACAGGAGAAAAAAAGACGATTCAGGTTGACCAGTTTGCTTTGATCTTTTAGGATACCATTCAATATTTGCTTATAGACATTTCCTGATATTATTCTCAAAATTGTCCGCAAAGGCCCTATTTATGAGCAGCAAACTAAAAATTAAAAAAAAGACCGTCCTAAGTTCTGAACTCAAGGCACAAAAAAATGAAGAAGCCATGATTGCTGGTATTCTGGAAGGGAGTCCGGACGGGATCGGAGTGGCCGTTATCCGTCTGGAATGCGGCTGCCGAAAAATGGCGGCAGTTGACTGCAAGGGTGAGGCCGCCAGCAAGGTGGTCATCTACCGCGACGAAGCCGAGAGCATCTGCGATGCTTGTAAAAAAGACAATGGCGCCTTTGCCAGGGTAGTGACCCAGTTCATCCACTGGCAAGAACCTTTGCCTGATGCCGCCACCCGAATGGAGATCGAAATTAAGGTTCTCGGCAGTTACACCAATCACTGAGCCTATCTTCGCCTCGCGCGATATTCCTGAGCCCTGGCTACCAGGGCCGGGGCCCAGGATATGACGCCCAGGGCATGAATATGGGTGTAAAGCGCCAGTACATTTTTTAATACCAGCCCGTCCCGACCATGCATGAACCCCACCCCGCGTTCCATCCGCAAAGCAAGCTGGGCAGAATCCCCATCCCACTCTTCCACCCCACTATAACGAAATTCGTGCCCCTTGATCTCTGTCCCCTCTGGATAATAAGGATTTTCCCCCTCCACCTTCAGCACGGTATAGCCATGGGCCTGGGGCCTTTTCCGCAAACCGAACCGCACCGGAAACAGCCCCACCAGAGGAAACACCTCATCGGCAAGCACCATGCTTGCGCCAAGATAGATCAGGCCGCCACACTCCGCGTAAACAGGCAGCCCGGCTTCGGCTGCTCTTTTAAGGGAGGCCATAAAAGAGGCATTGGCGGAAAGCGCCCGAGCGCTGGTTTCTGGAAAGCCGCCGCCGATATAAAGGCCATCAAGCACTGGCAGCTCCCTGGCGGTCAGAGCATTGATCTCCACCAGCTGGGCTCCACAGCGAAGCAAAGCCGCCAGATTTTCCGCGTAATAGAATTGAAAAGCCGCATCTTTGAGAATGCCGATTCTAAGCGGCTTTTCTACCCCATTAAGTGCCAGAGGCGGTATTTCCTGCTCGCCAACGCAGGCTGACATCATCTTTTCTATTCCGGCCAGATCCAGATATTGCCTCACCTGCCCGGCCAGAATCTGCACCGCCGCTTCGGCTCCCGCATGCTCATGGCAGGGGGTAATTCCCAGATGCCGCTGCGGGAAAGGATCTTCTTTAAAACGGGGTATGGCCCCCAGAACCGGAAGACCGGTGTACTGCTCCACCGCCTGTCTGACAAGAGCCTCGTGCCGGGCCGTGCCCACTCGATTCAAAATAACGCCACCGATTTTAACCTCCGGATCAAAGTGCTGACAACCCAGCACCAGGGCCGCTACAGTGCGGGTGGTCTTGGTGCAGTCCACCACCAGCAACACCGGCAGATCCAGAGTCTTGGCAAGTTCGGCCGTACTGAAGGTTCCCTCGGCATCGACCCCGTCATAAAGACCACGATTGCCTTCGACAATAACCAGCTCCCGTCCATAAACATGGGTATGGAAAGAATGACTGAGCGCTTCCGCGCTCATTAGATAGGGATCAAGGTTGTAACATGGGTATCCTGCGGCCAGGGCCAGCCAGCCTGCGTCAATATAATCCGGTCCTTTTTTGAAAGGTACAACCTGTCGACCCTGCCCGGAGAAAGCAGCGGCCAACCCCACCGCAACCACACTTTTCCCCGAGCCGCCGCCCAGCCCGGCTACGATCAAACCCTTTATTAAACATCCTTGCTCTGCGGCCAAACTCTTTCCTCCTGTCATCATCATTACTCATGAGCATCCCGCACACAGAAAACCATCTGACTTCCTCGCTGTCAAGCGCTCTCCGCATCCAGTCTGCAACGAAACCAAGTACCGGTAAAGATTTTGACGAAATTTTCACCATATGGTACCTTGCCCCACTTGCAACCCGACGTCGCCATGCTTACATATATCCCACTTTGCTTGCTCGTCAGAAATTCATACGCCAGGTTTTTTCTAAAACACCAACGATTTAAAATGAGGTCGTCACTATGTCTGCCCCACAGGAAGATCTAACCAGTATTATTGAAGAACTTAAACAAAAATGCCTTGACCTGCCGGATAATATCGTGGCTCACCATCATCTGGCCCTGGTTTATCGCAAAGCCGGAAAAACAGACGATGCCATGCGCTCGTTAAAAAGATGCCTGGAGATCGACCCTCATGCCGTGGAGGCTCTTATCAACATCGGAGCCATGTATTTTGAGCAGGGCGACCTGGACAAGGCTTTGGCCGCAAATCAGGCGGCGTTGCAGGTAAATTCGGCCCTGGCCCAGCCCCACAACAACATTGGTCTTATCTGGCAACAAAAAGGCGAGAGCGAAAAGGCCATCGCGGCCTACACCCTGGCCACGATGAACGATCCGAAGATGCATATGGCCTGGATCAACCTTGCCTCTGCCCAGGTCATGGCCGGCAATTTTTCGCTTGCAGTCAAGGCCGCCAAGGAAGCGGTAAGGCTTGAACCTGACTTCCCCATGGCCTACAACAACCTCGCTGTGGCGCTCTATTACAACAAGGATTTACAGGCGGCCAACAAAGCATTGATCAAGGCAAAGGAGCTCGGCTATGCGGTCGATCCACGTCTTGCCGAGGCCATCGAGAGCGAGCTGTAAACATGGTGAAAAAAGCGCAAATAAAGCTCCGCCCCTGGTGCCCGTTCTGTGGCCAGGATGTGAGCCGCCCCCAGGAACCGGTCCAACGCAAGCTGGACGAATTCACCATGGGAGAGTGCCAGTGCGGCGCGACATATACCTGCGACCCCACCGGCTTTAATGTGGGGGCGGCCATGGTAGAGGCCATAGTTCATGCCTGCGATGACAACTGGGATCTGGCCTGGGAACTGCTTCCTGACGAGGATTATCTAACCGGCAGGATTGACAATTACGACGAACAAACCCATCAGGTCTACGAAATCAAGAATGTCGATGGCCGCAAGGTGGCAGGGGTTCTCTACTTTGTCCGTCTCAACCGGGAACTGGCCACCCTTGCCAACCGTCTGCACACGGATAAGAACGTCAGAAACAGCGGCATTTGCAAGGAAGATCCGGCAAGTGACCTCCCGGCCCTGGAGCCGGCCCTCGATCCCAGGCGTAAAAAGAAACGGGCTGACAAGGCCACAGTTACCCAAATGGTAACAGATCAGGACATTGATGGTCTGGTTGCCCTGGCCTTTGACGACCTCAAGACCCTGCGCTTCATCCAGCGGCTGCTTTATGACCCTGACGAAGGTAAACGTTGGCGCTGCGCCCATATCCTGGGCCAGGTATGTCGGAGGCTCTCCACCCGTAAACCAGGGGCAGTGAGCGATCTATTGCACCGCTTATACGAAGCCTGTTCCGACTCTGCCGCCGCCCATTGGGGCCTGCTGGAATCAATCGGTTCAATCATCGCGGCACGTCCCGACATCTACGGAGCCTTTGCCAGACACCTGCTCATGCACCGGGGAGTGCCCTCCACCAGAGTGCAGGTACTGTGGGCCTTGGGCACCTTGGCGGAAAAACGCCCAGACCTTGTCCGCGCTACTCCGTTTTACAGTCTGTTTCCCTTTACTACCCACCCCGAGGCAATCACCAGAGGACACGCAGTCCGGCTTTTTGGCCGAATTTCCGCGACCGAAGTAGAAAGCGAGATCGAAAAACTTACCGGCGATGAAGCCGAATTAACCATCTATGAGCAGGGCCAACCAGTGCGCACCACCGTGGCGGAACTTGCCAGAGAAGCGCTTGCCCTGCTGCACAAAGCGTAACCGTTCAGCAGCACCGCATCTGCGTTGTCATCGGCCTGCTCATGTGCAATAGCACACTTCGCAGACCTCTTCCGCGCATCTACAGCACTGCTAAACGGTTACGATTTTGGGGCAGATGGAAACCTTGTGTCCCTCGTGAAATATCATAACAAAGCAAGAGAGCCAAAAAATGACTAAACAGCAAAAACAGCAAGAGGAAGTGAAGGAAGAAAAAAGCCAGGCCCAACTCGACTACGAAGCCGGCCAGGAATTTCTCAAGAATCTCGAACCGGCCCAAGCGGCCAATGCCTTTCATAATGCGCTTATCGCCTTTGAACTGGAAGGCAACGAAAACGGCATTGCCAACGCGGCGGACAAACTGGGCGATATCTGCGCAAAACGCGGCGATCTGACCATGGCCTTTAGCCATTACGACCGAGTCTATGCCATCTGCCAAAAGCACACCGATCGCTTCAGCCTTTTTTCCATCGAAAAGAAAAAAGCCAAGCTTATGTACGAGGCCAAAGAGTACGATCAGGCTATCCGCCTGTATAACGAAGTCCTCGATGAATACGGCGCCCTGCGCAATCCCCAGGGCTCAGTAGACACCTTGGAAATTCTGGCGGAAATCTATCTGGCCAAGGGGGAAAAGAACAAGGCGGCAGATGCATACCGGACAATAGCAGCGATCCACCAGAGTTTCAAACACAGCCGCCACGCGGAAAAGTTCCTGCAAAAAGCGGCAGAGACCGAGAAGGGCTAAAGAAAGGTGTAAGGATGAGTTCTTTCCTTCAGCCTTTAGCCTGAAAATCGAGGATCACCGAGGCAATGGGCCAGCGTCTTGAACCATTTTCTTCTCCTGCCAACTGAACGGAAAGGTCGAGCAGTATCCCCTGCAGAGAGGCAAGATTGACCGTGGGGTATGATCTCCCTGGCTCAAATCCGGAAAAACCGCAGACATGCCCCTTGCCCCCAATTTCCGTGGGGATTCCATAAGTCCTGCAGTTTACCGGACGTGCTTCATAGCAAAGACAACGACCTTGTGCATCAAGAAGCGGACACCTGATCCGCGCCAAGGCCGGATCAAGACCCTCAGCCATGATCTGTGCCCAGGCTTGCTGCGCCTCTTGCGCCGCGATAACTATCTCTGCCCGCACCGTATGATCCAGCCGCTGCAAATTGGCCTGAAGATTGACCGCCTCAACAAGTGACACATCAAAAACAGCCTGACAGCAATCCACGCAACCCTTTTCACAGGCAATTTCCTCTGGGTGCGCCTGACTTACCACCTCGAACGCCTGATCAATGGCAACAAAAAGCTTGTGTAAATCATTGAGCATGAATAATCTCCCCTCTTCCCAAAAACCGCAGAAACATCACAAAAAAAAATGCAGAGGAACCCCTCTGCATTTTTTTTGTAATTTGAGAAACAACGACTAACGGTGTTCTTCGTCCTTGGCCCGGCCTTGTGCAGCGTACATGGTCGTACTGCCACTGGACCAGAAAGTCATTTTGCCTTCCTTTACCAGATCGTTGGCCGCATTCTTGATATCACGTGGGCCAGCATCAGGATCACAGGCATAAAAATCCTTAACATATAGCTGTGCCTTAGGGCCATTCAACGCTTTTTCAAGGATATTGGCTTTCAACTCATCTTTGCTTAATGCCATGGCACTTACTCCTTTCAATAAGGGTTTTACGCAAGCACATCAAAAACAACCAAAGAAACAAGGTCAGTAGTTCACCATAAAGGGAACTACTGACCTTAATGGTCAATAAAGACCGTTCACCTTACTTGATATGGCTGGTGAACTTGAACTGGGTAGTCGTTCTCCAGGTATCATAAGCCAGACGATAATCGTCAATAGACTTGATGGTAAAGGGAATACCAGTCTTTTCAAAGAATTTCTCCCAACCGATCCGAGCGGCCCACTCACCAATCCGCTCGTATTTGCGAGCATCATTGGCATAGGTCTCAAGGATATTCTTCACCGCGGCAACAACCTCCGGCCAACGTGGCGGAACATTAGGCAAGAAAGGAATAACCAGCTTGGAGAACATCGGCATGGATCTGGAGTTGGAGACCTTGCCGCCAACCAGAATGGCGATACCGTCACCATCCGGATCAGCCAAAGGCATAGCCGGGCACATGGTGTAGCAGTTGCCGCAGAACATGCAGCGATCAGCGTTTACCTTGACTGATTTGACATCTTCACCCTTGCTGTTCTTTGCCGTCGCAGGCTTTACCGCGCCCAGAGGACAAGCGGAGATTGCCAGAGGCAACTCGCAAAGACCGGTGATCGCATCATGGTCGATCATCGGCGGTTTACGATGCACACCGAGGATAGCGATATCGGAAGCATGAACCGCGCCGCACATATTCAGGCAGCAAGCCAGGGCAAGACGAACCTGGGCCGGAAGCTTGTGGCTGGTAAAATAGTCGAACAGCTCGTCCATGACCGCCTTGACCACACCAGAAGCATCAGTTGCCGGGGTGTGACAATGAACCCAGCCCTGGGTATGAACACAGTTGCTGACCGAGGCGCCAGTGCCGCCAACCGGCATACGGTTGCCACGGCTTTTCAACTCGTCCAGCAACGGCTGAACCTTAGCCTTGGAGTCCACCATGAATTCAACATTGTTCCGGGTGGTCCAACGCAAATAACCATCACAATGTTTATCCGCAACGTCACACATTTCGCGGATCAGTTCGATACTGATGAGACGGGCTGCGCCAATGCGAACGGTATAACACTCGTCACCGTTCTCGGCCTTGTGCATTAAAACACCGGGCTGCAAAATCTCATGGTACAGCCATTTACCGTAGTTATTTTTAACCACCGGCGGGAAAAACTGCTCATAATGTGGCGGACCGATGTCTGTGATTCTGTCGGCCATCGGATTAGCTGGATCGTAACCCATGATAACTCCTCCTTATATCGTGAAATCAGATAAATTCAATGTAGTATCAAGCAACAACCCATCACCTTACTGGGCGTTACGCTTGCGGTAGGCAATAACATCACGCTCAAAACCGCCTTCAACCTCGTCTTCCTGCCAGAACACATAGGGGTTGGAACGGGGCTCTTTCACATGCTGCGGTGTCGGGGTGATTTCCATAACCTTCAGGAAAGTGGGCAGGCCGATACGCTGAATGGTCTCACCAACACGTTCACGGTTTTTGCCAACTTCCATCCACCAATCCCAGATCTTTTCGATAACCTCGATAATTTCTGCAAATTCGGTATCCGGGTTGACTTCAATGAAAGGAACGGTCATGGTGGCGAACTGAGCGCCATCCAGAATCGGAGCCTTGGCGCCGACACAGATGGTCGCGCCCTGTTTCAACCCTGGACGCAATGCGCGGGGCATTACGTTGAGGCAATGCATGCAGCGGGTGCATTCGGAATTGTCAATCTTCAGGCTGTCGCCTTCCATCCACATACAGCCGGTAGGACAGAGGTCAAGAACCTCGGCCTTGATGTCGAACTTACCCCAATCCTTGTCTGAATGCGCGCCGGCATTCGGAGCAAACTCTCCTGAGAGATAGCCCTTGACCGCCGCCTGATCAATCCGGATATCGTCACGCCAGGTGCCGATAACAGCAAAGTCGGAACGGGCGATAGCGGCAACGCAATCGTTGGGACAACCGGAAAATTTCATTTTAAACTTATAGGGGAAAGCGGGACGATGGATCTCGTCCTGATAATGCATGGTCAGGCTATGGCAAAGATTCTGGGTGTCATAACAACCCCACTCACAACGGGCCCGGCCAAGACAGCAGGACGGGGTACGCAAGTTAGAACCGGAACCGCCAAGATCCTGATTCAGATCGTGGGTCAGATCATAGAACAGGGGCTCAAGGTTCGGGGTGGTGGTGCCAAGCAGAACCAGATCGCCGGTGGAACCGTGCATGTTGGTCATACCGGAACCGTATTTCTCCCAAAGGTTGCAGATGTCGCGCAGTTTCGCGCTGCTGTAAAACATACTGGAAGGCTGGTTCAGACGTACGGTATGGAAATGGGCCACACCAGGAAACTGATCCGGCACATCCGAGTAACGGCCAACAATACCACCGCCGTAACCGAAAACACCAACGATACCACCGTGTTTCCAATGAGTAACCTTGTCCCTGTAGGACAACTCAAGCTGACCCAGAATGTCAAAACACTCGGGCTTTTTCTCTGCCTGACGTTTCAGGTCAGTGACGAAACTCGGCCATGGGCCACTTTCGAGTTCGTCTAACAAAGGCGTATCATGCTTCGGCATTGTCGATTCCTCCTTAACTTAAGGTGATTTAAATGGGTTTCCAATACATAAAAAAAGGGCGCCACACACTGTTGTTTCCCACTCGCAACAATGGAGAGGATTTTAAAATGCAGGGCGATTGCAACTGCATGCAAAATGTGAACAGTGATTCAGTCAGAGGACAATAGCCAGTGCAAAACCCTTTGTCAATAAAAAATGACATGTTTTAACCCCTGTTTTCATCTCTCCAGCCCTCTGCACTTTTCATTTTCTTTCACCTATGTCAATTGACAGAAAACAACAATCGCGATAGGTTATCGCTCATACCAAAACATACTATTGAGACTCACTTTTCATAACAAGGATTGTTGCCATGGGGAAAAAAATCGTGATCATCGGCGGGGTTGCCGCTGGACCAAAATCAGCCTGCCGGGTGAAACGACTCCTGCCCGATGCCGAAGTGACCATCATTGATCAGGACAGCCTGATCTCCTACGGAGGTTGCGGCATCCCCTACTTTGTTTCCGGAGATGTCTCCGATGAAAAGGAGCTGCGCAATACCAGCTTCCACATGACCAGAGACGAAGCCTTTTTTCTCAAGGCCAAAGGGGTAACGGTCAGAGCCAGAACCCTGGCCCTATCCATCAACCGGCAAGAGAAATTTGTCCTTGTTGAGGATCTCACCTCCGGCGCGCAAGAGAGCGTCCCCTACGATAATCTGGTTCTTGCCACCGGGGCTCGTCCCAATATCCTGCCCATTGCCGGCGCCGATCTGGACGGGGTATTTACCATCAGCGACCTGCATAAAGCCATGGCTATCAAAGACCGAATCGCCAGAGGAGAGGTTGGCCGGGCGGTGATCATCGGCGGCGGCGCCATCGGTATCGAAATGGCCGAGGCCTTCACTGACCTCTGGGGAATCGAAACCACAATCATCGAGTTTATGCCCCAGGTTTTACCCCGCCTGGTTGACTGGGATTTCGCCCGCATGCTGGAGACCCATCTGCGGGAAAGCGGGGTAACGGTACTCACCGGGGAGGGGGCCTCGTCCATCGAGGGAGAAGACGGCAAGATCTGCCGGGTGGTCACTCCCAAAAGGACCATAGAAGCAGATCTGGTCGTGATGGCCGCAGGCGTCCAGGCAAGAAGTGAACTGGCCCAGGCAGCAGGGCTTCTCGTCTCGGCACTTGGCAACATCGTGGTCAACGAGCGGCTGCAAACCTCGGATCCTGACATCTATGCGGCCGGAGACTGCATCGAGGTGAAAAACATCATCACCGGCAAGGGCGGCATCGCTCCCATGGGCTCGCTGGCCAATCGCGAGGGCAGAATCGTGGGGGATAACATCGCTGGCATCCCCACCAGATACAAAGGCTGGATTGGAAGTTTCATCATGAAGGCCTTCGAGCACAGCATCGCCGCCACTGGCCTTTCCCTGGACGCGGCCCTGGCCGAGGGCTTTGCCGCTGCTGCCGCAACCACCGCCCAGTCTGACCGGGCTCATTTCTTTCCCAGCCAGGCCGTAATCCCGCTACGTCTCATCTTTGACCTCAAGACCCGCAAGGTGCTCGGCGCTCAGGGCTTCGGACCTATGAACGATGCGGTGCTGGCCCGAATCGATGCCGCCGCCGCCATCATTGGCCAGGGCGGCACCATCGACGATCTCAGCCAGCTGGAAATGGCCTACGCCCCACCCTTTGCCACAGCCCTCGACGCCTTGAATGCCACGGCAAACGTGGCCGACAACCTGGCCGCAGGACGATTACGATACGTGAGCACCAAGGAGTTTCTCAACTGGATGGAGGATTTTACCAGTCAGCCGGACTGGGTAGCCTTAGACCTCCGCCACCCCAACGAGGCCAAAAGTTTTGTCGCGCAATGCGGCAAAGACAAATGGCTTTCCTTACCCTACATCGAGATCCGGGAGCGCCATCAGGAATTGCCTGAAAACAAAACCCTGCTCATCATCTGCGACGCAGGTACCCGCTCCTCCGAGATCCAGATCTTTCTCGACCATGTGGGGCTGGTCAACAACCTGGTTCTGGGAGGCGGCTTCAATCTCATCCGCCGGATGGGGGTAGACTGGTGGCCCAAATGATTCCTCCGGACAGAAGGATAATCGTCTGGAGAAAATTATTTGTAGCCGTCTTCCTGTTTTGCCTGTTTACCGCAAGCCCGGCGTTGGCAACGAACGCCGGGCTTGCGGCAAACATCCCTGTCCAATCCGGCACAATCCGGGCTCTCGCCGATGCGGCCTATGGCGAAACCCTTGCCAGCTTAATCGCAAACGCTGGCAAGCGTATAGATATCGCCATGTTTCTTTTTAAAACAAGCCCGGACAGAGACACCCGCCCGGCAAAGCTGATCAGGGATCTGGTAGCAGCCAGACAACGAGGGGTAGAGGTGCGGGTTATCCTGGAATATTCCAGTCATGACCCAACGCTCAATCAAACAAACCAAGAAACAGCTCAAGCCTTAAAAAAAGGCGGAGTCGCGGTTTTTTTCGACTCCCCCAGCCGAACCACGCATGCCAAACTGGCGGTTATCGATCGACGCTACTGTCTGGTAGGCAGTCACAATCTCACCCAGTCGGCCCTCAAATACAATCATGAGTTTTCCCTGCTGCTTGACAGCCCGGCCCTCGCCGAGGAGATTCTGGCGTACATGGAAACAATCCTGAAGTAAGCCGTCGTAAATAAATAACTGTAACATTCTCATATCGTAAGCGGCATAAGGGGCCGTAATAAAATAGATAAGGATGTAATGGTTGTTTTTTAACGGCTCCTAAACTTATAGCGGCAAGCTGACAGCCTTAAGCTGGCAGCTGCTGCTTCTCACTTCTGCCGTCTGACAATACGAACCTTTTTCGTTCCCCCGCCAGCCCCAACGCTTCCTGGCGCAACCCGACGCACCAGCACCTTTTTTTTCAGGGGCGCTTCAACCGCAGTTTTCTGCTCCGCCCCCCCTTTTCCGGGCGGCAGGGACTGTGTGAAGGTACAACCAGCTCTGGGGCAGCGCAGGGAGACCCTGCCGTCAAGATTCTTTTTTTCCACCAGAAACGGCGAATCGCATACCTGACAGGCAATGGCATGAGGCCTGGACCAGGCCATAAATTCACAATCCTGCTCAGGACAGACATAAAAAATCTTGCCGGTTGGCGTATGCTTGGTTACCACGCCGCCAATCCGGCACACCGGACAAGGCAACTCCGGCCCGTCGTCTTTTTCATAGGATTCAGAATGTCGGCACTCAGGATGTCCCGAGCAATACCAATACTTGCCGAAACGATCCTCCTTCAATAATAACGGCCTGTCGCAAGCTGGACATATCTTGACGGGATCAGCCGCCATTGACTCTGCTTTCACCGCAGGAGATATTAGTTCCTCGCTTAAGGTGTCTGCCTCGGCAAACATCTTTTCCCTGGCGGCGGCAAGCTCGGAAGAAACAATCTGTTCATCCGTCGCAAATTCATCCAAAGCCATGGAATTCAGATATTCCTTGTCGGCATCTACCTCTACGCTTTTAATTTCGACTGTTTCCACCACGTCATTGACAAAAGAATCCTCTCCTGCCGACAAAGCATCCACGTCCTCAACTTCTGACGCCTTGCCCGCAGCAGTCTCACTGCCCAAGTGCGGCGTATCTGCCGCCAAAGGCGGCTGCTGTACAGGGACATCCTGCGCCACTTCTTCGGACTGCCTGATAACACTACGCGAACTGACACTCCGCCTCTGAGAGACCTCAGGCGGCACCTTCTGCGCCAGAACCTCGCCCCGCATCATCATGGTCTGTTCAAACTGTTTCAGAGCAAAGGCCAAAGGCTTTCTACCGCTAATCGCCTCCTCAATGGTCTGGGCCAGATAGGCAGAAAGTTGAATCCCCTTCATAGTCGGAAAGGCACGATTCATAACGCTAACAAGCTTGATGGTATTCTCGGCGCAACGGAAAGACCCGTCTGACATCATAAGGAGATAATTGTTATCAAGCATCTGCTGGAGCATGGCCACGGTCATCCCGTCGATTTCAAGAAAGAAATCGGCAAGATCGTTGGCCAGGCCCTCAAAGCTGTAATATTCTGGAGAAAGACCGGTGTTTTTTTCCGGGATGATCTGTACACAACGCAGAATATGTCCCTCTTGCGCCCCGGCCAATGGTGAGGAGGGTGCCAAAAGTTCATGTTCCTGGCAACCAGGATAAATGGCAAGAAACCCTTTATCCGTCAAGGTTTTGGCACTGCCATGAAAAATACAGCTTCCCCCTGCCGCCACCGTCACCGCGAGAAGTTGACCTTGTGCCTCTTTCATCTGGCTTGCCAGGGCCCTGGCCCAGACGAGCCGGTAGATCTTGTCTTCCGCAGCCCCAAGTTTTCCAGAAAGCTCTTCCGGGCCAAGCGCGGGTTCGGTAGGCAAGATCATTCCCCGAGTTCCTTCGGGGATGACTTCTGGCCCCAAACAAACCTCTCCCATCCTTACACCGACCTGTTCCCTGATTTTAACAAACAAAGAAGCTGAAATGTCCTGCTCGATAGACGGGGGCAAAAATGCGGTGATCAGACCAAGCCATCGCCCATCCACCAGCACTCCATAATACAGGTTACGAATCGCAGTCATTGCCGCCAACGGCGAAAGCCCCCTCTGCGCAACTCCATCCCGCAGCAGTTCCATGAAACGATATGGTTCAGGTGGGGCAACCGCCAAAAGAGAACTCTCCACTGTATGAACCTGAAACGACTCCTTGTTGAACAGGTTAACAGCGGCATGCACCTCTTGTTCATTACGCAAAAAACCATCATCTGTAACTCCGGATGCCTCTTTCAGACTGAGAAGACAATCACCCGCCTCACTGCTGGCCCTAACTTTCATTTGCCATTTGGTAATCGGAGTATACATCCGAATCTCGGTTTCCCTCTCCGCCAGCAAAAAAAGAGTAGTGAGGCTCAGATAATTCAGCGGGAGTCCATTGGGGCCTGAGCGACTACCCAAGAGGCGCTGCAAATGCCTCCCCAGATAGGACTCAAAGAGCATTCTGACATAGGCGGCTATACCCTTCTCGTCCCTAACCGGCTCCACCCGCCGAAAAGACCCCTGCAGCACCTCGTCATACAGGCCGACCAAACCAAGTCTCTTAATCTGCATACTGCCGGGGGCGACTATCTTCCAATAGCCATTAATAAGCCACGCCCAGAATTCCCCTCGCCAATCACCATCCAGAGCCAGATATATTTCCCGCCCCTGACAGGCCAACAATCTATCAAGGAATATTTTCTCTCTGATTTCTGGCACAAAATCAAAATGAGGCTTTTCCCGATGCATCTCGTCTTGCGAGACAACATAAACCACCTTGACCGGCGCTGTCTGGACCAGAATGGTCTCCACCTCTCCACCAAATTGATCTTCCAAGGTCTTTGCCTTAGCCGCAGCCTCGACAATGATGATTGGCTTTGTCATGTTCTGCCCTTGATTTGATGTAACAATGCTGTCACAATCCCCTTACCCAAAAAAACAGTAAAGGAATTCCCTTGTTTTCTCGAAAACAACATATAATCTGCTACAAGTTTATACAATAAATTATGCTGATATAATTATCAGAGTTTTTTTTACTAATCAACCTTACAGCCGGAGTTCTCATGCCTGCCCTTTTCACCATCCAAGCATTGGATGAAACCCTTGCCAACCTGGATTTTAAGCAAGGCACCCTCAAGATTGAACTGACCCGGGTTATTCGTTCGTATTTCACGGACGACCAGTCCTTGCAGACCATCTCCAGCATCCCAACCGATGAAATAATCTTTAAAATTTGGGGGCCTTGTCAAGCTGACGAACTCAAGACCAAAAAGAAAAACTTCAGCTCCCTCAAGTCCGCACTTAACAAATCCCTCAAGGACCTGGACAAGGCCGGGGGAAACCAGGCCGGTATCATTCTTGGCCGCGATAATATCTTTATTGTTTCTGAAAAGCGCAAAGATGACCTCATCAATCAAATGGGGCTTGCCCCAAACTCCCCATCGCTTCTGCGCGATATGTTCGCAGCTTTCAAACAATTCTTTTCTGAAAATATCAAGGATCAGAACATCAATAAGATCAAAGATCTGCTGGCTGAATTTGAAGAAGTGCAAAAAGAATTGCGCGAAATAGTCGGCCTGAACTCCGAAACTGGCCAAGGACAAAGCGTTGCCGAGACTGCAGGATCAGGAGTAACCACTTCAGGCACAGGAGAGTGGGCTGCACAAAATGCCCCTGTTGGAACCCTTGATTTTCTGCAAGGGGGGGAAATAAAAACCGAGGGGGAAATTGCTGGAGAAGCAACTCCTCAGGCCCAAGGCCTGGGCACTAAGGAAGGTGGACTGAAAGAGGAGGAAAGCACCGAGGAGGTCGAGATAATCGACGAGGAGGTTGAAATCCTCGAATCTGATGAAATGGAGGAGGTGCTTGAGGACGAAACACTACAGGCTGGAGGCCGAGGCGAGGAGGAAGGTGGACTGGCAGAGGAGGAAAGCACCGAGGAGGTCGAGATAATCGACGAGGAGGTTGAAATCCTCGAATCTGATGAAATGGGGGAGGTGCTTGAGGACGAAACAGCACAGGCTGGAGGCCGAGGCGAGGAAGAAGGCGGACTGGCAGAGGAGGAAAGCACCGAGGAAGTCGAGGTATTTGACGAAGAGGTAGAAATACTCGAATCCCCGGAAATAGAGGAGGTGTTTGAGGACGAAACCTCACAAGCTGGAGGCCGAGGCGAGGAGGAAGGTGGACTGGCAGAGAAGGAAAGCACCGAGGAGGTCGAGATAATCGACGAGGAGGTTGAAATCCTCGAATCTGATGAAATGGGGGAGGTGCTTGAGGACGAAACACCACAGGCTGGAGGCCGAGGCGAGGAAGAAAGCGGACTGGCAGAGGAGGAAAGCACCGAGGAAGTCGAGGTATTTGACGAAGAGGTTGAAATCCTCGAATCCCCGGAAATAGAGGAGGTGCTTGAGGACGAAACAGCACAGGCTGGAGGCCGAGGCGAGGAAGAAGGCGGACTGGCAGAAGAGGAAAGCACCGAGGAAGTCGAGGTAATTGACGAAGAGGTAGAAATCCTCGAATCCCCGGAAACAGAGGAGGTGTTTGAGGACGAAACCGCACGGGCCGGAGGCCTGAGCGATAAGGAAGGTGGACTGCCAGAGGAGGAAAACACCGAAGAGGTCGAAATAATCGATGAAAACGATCTGGAGAAAATTGAAGAATCAGCGGAACCAATAACGAAAAATCCCCACCAGCCAAACCCTCTGGAGGTTCTCTCAAAATACATCGAGGCAGAAGAAGCCCTGAACCAGGGAGACTTGCTTCGGGAAACCCAAGAGGAGTTTGTTAATCAAATCCTGGACCGTTTCATGCCGAAATTCATCAAGATCCCGGCTGACAACTACATAGTAGGCAGCGTCAGCCCCAAAGATCTGGAACAACCACTGCGCAAGATCAGACTCCATGATTTTTATCTTGGTCAATCACCAGTAACCAACGACCTGTTCGACATGTTTGTCCGGGAAACAGGATACACTACCGATGCAGAGGAAGCTGGCTACGGCATTGTTTTCGAAGGCCGCTGCACCAACAGGATAGATCCGGAAACCGGCAGGGGAATATTCAGTCTGACCAGAGGAACCCTCGCCCGCCATGTAAGCGGGGCAACCTGGCGTCATCCTTCGGGCCCAGGCAGTTCTCTGGAAGGAAAACACAACCATCCTGTGGTGCAGGTCAGCCATCACGACGCCATGGCCTTTGCTGCCTGGGCAGGTAAACGTCTGCCCACAGAAGAAGAATGGGAAGCCGCGGCCCGTGGTGCCAGCGGTCAACTTTTTCCCTGGGGCGACAAATGGCAAGCCGATCTTGGCAATTTTGAATCCGCCTGTCTCGGAGAGACAACCTCGGTCGATCATTATGGGCGCAAGGCCATAAGTCCCTTTGGCATCCATGATCTGTTAGGCAATACTGCCGAATGGACCTCATCACCCCATATTGGGCAAACAGGTCAGGAGGCAGACCGGACAAAGGAAAAAATCCAGATCCTCAAGGGCGGCTCCTGGATAACCGGCGGCGTCGTAACTGTTGCCTGGCGGCAGATTGAACGGGTGAAATACTGGGCAAACACCATAGGCTTCCGCTGCGCGGTGTAAGGTAAGCTGAGCGGCTTCAACGACCAAGTGCAAAAAGAGCAACTTGCCTACGCAAACGCAACCTATGCCTTCTATGTATAAAATTCGCTAATCTGCTCCACCACAAAACATTGCATCGCCTCTGTAAGTTCTGGAAAGATTGGCAAGGCCAGAGTCTCAAGAGCCGCACGCTCCGCCTCGGGAAACAAGACCTTATCATACCCAAAACCAGCAAGACACTCCTGCCGATGCAGGGGAATGGGATAATAGATTTCAGCCCCGATTTCGTGATTTATCAGATGCCGAAGCAGCCCGTCACGATCCCTGACCCGGATGACAAACTGATTATAGATATGGTAATCGCACCCTTCTCCGACCATCATCCCCTCTACCTCATACACCGCTTTGGGCAAAGAAACCTCACCGGTTTTCAACAGATCTGTCTGGGCAAAAAGACGACGATAGTTGGCGGCGTTGCGCCTTCTTGCCTTATGCCATTCTGGCAACCGGGCAAGCTTGACTTCAAGAACCACAGTCTGAATGGGATCAATCCGGAAATTTCCCCCCACCACTCCATGGTGATATTTGGGCGCTCCGCCATGCACCCGGATTATTCTGAGACGTTCGGCAAGCTCCGAATCATTGCAGGTAATCAATCCGCCATCGCCAATGCCGCCAAGATTCTTACTGGGGAAAAAGGAGAAACAACCGGCTTTCCCCATGGAACCTGCCCGCTGCCAGACGGTTTGGCCACCGGTCTGCATGGGATACAAGGCGCCAATGGCCTGGGCGGCATCTTCTACTATCGGCAGGTTATACTCTTGGGCCAAGGCAAGAATCCGCCCCATGTCGGCGCATTGACCGTAGAGATGCACCGGGATGATCGCCTTGATCCGCTTGCCTGACCGGGCATCATCAGCCAGAACCTCAGCCATGCACGCCGGGTCGATATTATAAGTCACCGGATCTATATCAGCAAAAACCGGTTTTGCACCCAGGCGAAGGATACAGCCCATAGTAGCAAAAAAAGAATAAGGCGTAGTCAAAACCGCATCGCCAGGGCCGATTTCAAGAGCCATGAGCGCGGCAAGCAGGGCATCCGTACCGCTGGCAACACCGATCCCATGACCGGAACCACAGTAGGCAGCGATATTTTTTTCAAACCGTTCGACCTTGGGGCCGAGAATGTACTGAGTCGAATCAATGACCTCGGTCACTGCGGCAAGGATCTCATCGCGCAGAGGGGCCATCTGGCCATGCAAATCTAAAAGGGGAACTCGCATAAAGTCTTTTTTCCCACATGTTTAAAATAGCGGAGTCGGACAGCAAACGCTCACCGCCAAGGGTTGAGAAACTCCGTAAGAAAATCCTTGATATCAGGGACTTCATTTTCAAAATATGTCCGCATCTTTTTCAGGAGATTGGCCTCAATCTGACGGACCCGTTCCCGGGAAATATCAAACTTGTCGGCAATATCCTGCAGGGTGAGGGGTTCGTCGCTCAGCAACC
>Ga0208863_1000597_pt1 | contig 31584 bp, 28 predicted proteins | sample RifOxyD3_FD_184040 | JGI IMG/M metagenome (GOLD analysis project Ga0208863, IMG submission 184040) | Soil microbial communities from Rifle, Colorado - Rifle Oxygen_injection D3 (SPAdes) | ecosystem: Environmental > Terrestrial > Deep subsurface > Rock core/Sediment | place: Rifle, Colorado...
CCCTTCCTCCTTGATTTTATTGAGAAAATCGCAAATCCCAATATACCAAGGAACGAAGGGCTTTTCACGTTAAAAATACACAATTACAATGCTTTATGTTAAGTTTTTCGCAAGTCAGAAAGTTGAGTTGGTATCAAGTGAACACGGTTAGAGCTGTCTGCGATGACTGATTTCGAGGCGTTACAAAGAAATCACCCAAGTGCTGCCGTGCTTTGTCGGGTGATCGTCGCCAGCCCACCCGGAGAGCGCCCAGACAAAAAAAACCAAAAAACGACTGGAAGAAATTACGGTCTGGAAGCAAAATCAATGAAAGAGCCAAGGACAAAAGGGCTGGTGTACTCGACCGATACGGGAAAAACCTGTCCGGGCTGCGGCCATCCGGTGAAGCAATGTTGCTGCAGCAAGAAAAAAAGCCTACCGCAGGGTGACGGCCTGGTACGGGTAAGCCGGCAGACCAAGGGCCGCAAGGGTAGCGGCGTCTGCCTGATAACCGGGCTGGCTGTGGGCGAGACGGAACTCAAAGAACTTGCCAAAGTGCTCAAACAGCAGTGCGGCGCCGGCGGTGCCGTCAAAAACGGGGTGATCGAAATCCAGGGAGACCATCGCCAGACCCTGGTCGATGCCCTGATAAGATTGGGATATAAGGCAAAACTGGCAGGAGGGTAAAACTACCCCCGGCAGTTTTTTTCGAAAATACTCACCGGCAATGTCTGGCCAGGAATCGATCCAGCTGATTGGCAAAAGCCTGCCGGTCTTTCTGGCTGAGGGTGGCCGGCCCGCCGGTGTTCACGCCGCTCTCCCGCAGTTCGTCCATGAAATTTCGCATGGTTAAACGCTCTTCGATATTTTCCTTGGAGTAGAATTCGCCGCGCGGGTTCAAGGCGTGGCCGCCCCGGCCAATCACCTCGGAGGCCAAGGGGATATCGGCGGTAATCACCAGATCGCCGGCCGCCATTTCTCGGGCTATTGCCTTGTCCGCCACATTGAAGCCTGCTTCCACCCGCATTGATCTGACATAGCGTGACAGCGGCGTTCGCAACGGCTTGTTGGCAACCAGAATAAGCGAAATCCGCAGCCGCTCGGCCACACGAAACAGTATTTCCTTAATAACGTTGGGACACGCATCGGCATCAACCCATATCTGCATCATCCTCTTTTCCTGTCAGTGCCTTCGGAGGAAAAACCGTTTATTGGGGGGGAGACGACTGCGGCAAGCCGATCATACTCCATGGCCGGCTTGTAGGGTACGGATCGGCATTCAAGAAAGATGCGGGCCTGACAACGGCCACAGACTTCCTTGTCCAGCAACTGGAACGTCGCGGCGATTGCCTCTTTTTTAGCGATAAAGATGTTTTCGTGGCCGATATCGGCTAAATATTCACACCGCGTAAAGAGGTCACAGACGCCCTCCTTGATGTCATAGAGATAGAGGCCGCCGCCAGCGGCATGTTGTTTTTTGGCAAGCTGGACAAGAAACTCGGCCCCTTCCATATCGATAAAATTTATCCCGGACGCCAGGATCAGCAGATGCCTCTGGCCCGGGGTCCGACGTTGCTCGGCCTGCAACCTTTCCGTGATGTGGTGGATGGCACCGAAAAACAGCGAGCCGTCAATGCGGATGATTTTCAATTGCGGGCACTCCGGCAGCGCGGGGTCGGTAGTGAATGGCCGGGTTGACTGACGCGGGTCAGGAACCCGGCTGAGCACCTGGGGATGCGACGTCCGGTTCAAGTACAGGATAAGCGAGAGCAGCACCCCCAGGAAGATTGCAAACTCAAGTTCCAAAAACAGGGTCGCTAAAAATGTCGTGCCCAGGATGACACTTTCCGACCGGCAGGTCTTGAAGATTCGAAAAATATGCTGGAAATCAAGCAAGCCCCAGGCAACCAGAAACAGGATGCCAGCCATGGCGGCGTTGGGCAGAAAGACGGCCCATGGCGCAACAAACAGGACAAGAATGATCAGCAACCCCCCAGCGAAGATGGCGGCAAGCGGTGTTTGCGCCCCGGCCTGATAGTTCAGGCCGCTCCGGTTAAACGATCCGGTTGCCACATAGCCGGAAAAAAAACAGCCGACAATGTTTGACAACCCCTGGCCGATGAACTCCTGATTACCGTCAAGGCTCTGTTCGGTCTTGGCCGCCAGGGAGCGAGCAATGGAGACCGCCTCGGTCAGCGCGAAAAGAGTGGTTGCCAGGGCGGCCGGGGCCAGCATCCTGATATTATCAAAGGTAAAATGCGGCGCCGACAGAGGGGGCAGCGATGAGGGCAGCGCGCCGACCGTGGGGATCATCACCTTTTCCGGGCCCAGGTACCAGGAGAAAAGGACGGCCGCCCCGCTGCCAACCAGCATGGAGGCAATCATGTATGGAAATTCCGGCCGGTAGCGCCTGACCAGCAGGCCGGAAATCATCGTGATCAGACCCACGGCAGTCGCATAGGGGTTGATCGCCGCCCATTGGCTTGATACGGCGTAAAGGGTCTGGAATAGATGTCCGCCACGGGGCAGGGAGATGCCGAGAAAGTGCTTCAGCTGACTGGCCGCGATGAGGATTGCGGCGCCGGCCGTAAAACCCACCACAACCGAATGCGAGATAAAATTGACCAGCGAACCCAAGCGGGCCAGACCCATGCCCAGTTGAATCAGGCCCACCATCATGGTGAGGGTGAGGGCCAGCTGGACATACTCGGCGCTCCCTGGCGTCGCATGGGCGCTCAGGACCGAGAACAGGACGATGGATGCCGCCGTGGTGGGGCCGGACACCAGATGCCAGGAAGAACCAAAAAGGGCGGCGACGATCGCCGGCACCATCCCGGCATAGAGGCCATACTCCGGCGGCATGCCGGCAATCGCCGCAAAGGCGACGCCCTGCGGCAGGGCAACAACCGCACCGGTGAGACCGGCAAGCAGGTCCGCGCGAAAGGTGCGGCGCGTGACCCTGGGCCACCATTGCATAAATGGCAACAACGCGGATTGCCATTGATGGCGGCTCATCACACCTTCTGCCTCTCGCAGATTGTTTCCCTTGTTGATGCCATTGAGCAACAATCTTGCATCGTGCTATGCACACCCTGGCCCGGCACTGAGGGTTTCTTCACGGACACACTCTAATTCCACGTTGCAATCAAGATGATATTCCAGCAAGCATTCGAACCGAGACCGCGAAGGCAAATGAGCGGCAACGAGAGCGTACACCAGTACGCCGAGGAGCAGCGCAGTGCAGCCGACAAAGGTATCGGTTCGAATGCGAACTGGAATAAGTTGGGCGATCAGGCAGGGACAACCATCACCGCACAGGGGATATGGCCTATTACCTGTCTGGTTACACTCCCCATGATAAGCTTTCCAAGCGCGTTTCTCCCATGGGAGCCCATGATGATGAGGTCGATTTTTTCTTTCGCCGCCGTATTGACAATAGCCTTATAGGGCGGTGCCGCCTTGTCGAGAATGGTTTCGCAGCGAATCCCGGCGTCCGTCGCCTTCTTCTTGGCTTCTTCAAGGATAAGGACCGCCTCTTTTTCCATCTTTTCCTCAAGTTGCGGGCTGATCGCCAGATATTCCGGATTGATGTCGATAGCATGGAGTATAAAAAGGATGCCGTTACATGCCTTGGCCAGGCCGATTGCCTGATCAAGGGCTGCCGCACTGTGTTTTGAGCCATCGGTGGCAACCAGCATTCTTTCGTGTTTCACCACTGCACAGTCGTTCTGTCCCATTTTTGTTCCCTCCCGAAAAAAGGTTGATAATGATCGAACCTGCTAAAAATGGATACTATTCAAAGTGGTTTCGCATTGTCTCGAACTCCCAGTGGCGCTTTGGGCGGAGCTTTGGGGGACGTGATGGAGCTTTGGAAGACGTTTAAGGGGGGTCGCTTTGGGGAAGATGCCAATCACTTTTTCAGGCGTGGCCAGAAAAGCATATCACTTGCGAGCGGCCGCCCGCTGCCCCCGTGGCTGCGGAATGCATCCGGTTTTTTCCTAGTCAACCCTGACAACAACCGGATAAAGGGTCCCATAACTGCAGCCCCTATTGGTTAACCAGAAAAACCGTAAAATGGCAACTGCAAAAAAACAAGACGCCGGAAGGTCCTGGCCGGCAACGACCCGCCAGGCCCGACATACACTCCCGTCCGATCCCGGTCAATGATGACAGGCGCCTCCCCCGGTGGTGCAGAGCTGGCCGGTGCTGAACATTGGCAGCCTATCGGCGATAAATCCTTCCACTGCTGACCTGATGTCCGGGAATTGGCCGGAGTCGGCATAATAAACTGCAATGCCGTGCTCCATGAGCCGCTGAAAGGGGCCGCGACCGATCCCGGCCACAACCAGGACATCCACCTTGTGGTCCGCCAGAATGCCCACCGGCTTCATGCAACCCCCGGCCTCATGGGCAACATTCACGACCGAAGTAACCCGGGTGACCGCCTTGTTTTCCACCTCAACCAGGACAAAGGCAGGACAGTGGCCGAAATGGTCGGAGCGTGGTCCGGCAAGTCCCTCGGTTGTGGCGGCCGGAATGGCAATCGTTGTCTTGTTCATCTATTTTCTCCTCAAATTACGGGCTGAGTTTAATAAATCAGGGTCGATTAACAGAACTGTTCCTGCAGGTGCAGAAGGATAGCCGATCCCTTTTGAAATAGTTGGTTACAGGTTATTCCCCCATGTCGGATTGGATTTCAGCCAGGATGAGGGCCTTGCCCTGAGAAAGTGCCTCGGCAATTTTTTTTCTGGCCGCGGCCAGGGTACGTTGCACGGTGCCGCGGCTCACCCCCATCCGGACACCGGCCTCTCCTTGATTCAGCCTGTCGTAATCACAGAGTTTGACCGCCTCGAGTTCATCTGGATACAGGGTGAGCTTTTCCAACTCCGGCATCGGAATGCCGGATGGTTTGAAGGCCTGCCCCTGAAAACGGCAGTGGCAGTTACGAGTTTTTTTCGGACGCGGCGACATATCTCCCCCCTTATTTTGTGCATATACACACTATAAGCAACTCGGGGTGGTGTCAAGCGTTCTGTTTCCCGCCCGATCGAGGACGTACATCTTTGCATGTTGACATCATGCCGTGACTGGTGGCTGGATATGGAGTAATTAACTTGAAAATATTCTGAAATCGATGAAAACTTTGCTATGACAGCGATCAGTGCGAGATCGAGCCCCATCGCTTGACAGCTCAAGACCATTACAACAGGAAACATCGTGCCCCAGGAAGATACCCTGCAAAAATCGACCCTCATCGTCACCACGGTCACCGCCTTCATGGCCCCGTTCATGCTGTCGTCGGTCAACGTTGCCCTGCCCGCCATCCAGGCTGACCTGGGGGCCAATGCCATCCTTTTGGGCTGGACTGCGACCGCCTACCTCCTGGCCACCGCGATCGTGCTGGTGCCGGCCGGCAAATTCGCCGACATATACGGACGGAAGAAAGTGTTTCTGCGCGGCGGAATTATTTACACACTCGGTTCATTCCTCGCGGTTTTTGCGCCAAATATCGAGTGGCTCCTTGCCATGCGGGTTGTGCAGGGCTTAGGCGCCGCCATGTTCATCACCACCGGCATGGCGATTCTGACCTCGGTCCTGCCGCCGGCAAAACGCGGCAAGGGGATCGGCATTCTGGTGACGTCGGTTTATGTCGGCCTCGCAACCGGGCCCTTTGCCGGCGGCTTCCTCACGAAATTTCTTGGCTGGCGTTCCCTCTTTGCCTTTATGGTGCTGCTCGGCCTGGGCTCCATCCATGTCACCGTCAGCCGCCTACAGGGAGAATGGGCCGAAGCCAGGGGGGAAAAGTTTGATCGGGCCGGCAGCCTGTTGTATGCGGTATCGATATTTCTCCTGGTCTATGGCGCAACGAGGATCATCGAGATCACGACAGCGCTGCTGTTTGTCGCCGGCTGCCTGGGGCTGGTCTTTTTTTATGGCCAGCAGAAAAGAACCCCGCATCCTCTCGTTGAAGTAACCCTGTTTTCCCAAAACCATACCTTCCTGTTTTCCAGTTTGGCCGCCCTCATCCATTACGCCGCCACCTTTGCGGTGACTTTCCAGATCAGCCTGTTCCTCCAGTATATAAAAGGCATGGAACCCCAGGCAGCCGGCACGGTGCTCATGATTCAGCCGGTGATGATGGCGCTTCTCTCCGCCCAGGCAGGCAAACTCTCCGACCGGATCGAACCGCGCGTGCTTGCCTCGGCCGGCATGAGTCTTACCGCTCTGGGACTTGCCTTTTTCGCCTTTCTTGCCGAAACAACTCCCCTCTGGCAGATTTCCGCAAATCTGGCGCTACTCGGCTTCGGCTTTGCCCTTTTTTCCTCGCCGAACATGAGTGCGATCATGGGTTCGGTCGAACGGAGGCAATACGGCGTTGCTTCCGGCACCGTGGCGACGATGCGCCTGCTGGGCCAGATGTGCAGCATGGCGATCGCAACGGTCTTCCTGGCGATCTTTATCGGCAGGGCGCAGATCCAACCGTACAACTATTCGCTGTTCCAAACCAGCATGCGATCCTGTTTCGCTTTATTTGTCGTGTTATGCGTAATCGGCATCGGCTTCTCGCTTTTCCGCGGGGAGATCAGGAAATAAGGGAGCAACCAAGGGAGGGCGGCCGCCAACTTTCCGTCAGGAAAGTTGGCGAGCGAATAAACTCCTCAAGTTCGTGTCATTCGCGCAGCACCGAATGCAAAACCCGACTCAAGCCCTCTATCCGGTACGGTTTCGGCACCACGGCCCGGAAGCCGTATTTCGTGAAATCCGCCATGATCGGATCATTGGCATACCCGCTTGACACGACGACCCGGGCCACCGGGTCAAGGGCCAGGAGCTTCTGCACCGCCTCCTTGCCCCCCATGCCGCCGGGAATGGTCAGATCCATGATGACGGCAGCGAAGGGCCGGCCTTCGTTCCGGGCCTTTTGGTAGGAATCAAGGGCCTCGACTCCGTCCTCGGTCTGCTCGACCTCGTAACCAATGACAGCCAGCATCTCGGCCGCCACCGTCCGGACTTGCGGGTCATCGTCCATCAGCAGAATCCTGCCCTGCCCCTGCATCAGAACATCTCCGGTCCCCGGTCCGTCAATCGATTCCACTCGGGTCGCAACCGGCAGGAACACGAAGAAAACGCTACCCTCGCCAGGGATCGATTGAACAGTTATCAGGCCATCATGCTTTGTGACGATCGAATGGACAACAGCAAGTCCAAGGCCCTGGCCCTTTGCCTTGGTGGTGAAATAAGGATCGAACAGCCGCGGAATGTCCTGAGCCGGGATACCGGGCCCCTGATCCTGAACCAATATCTCCACATAATGCCCATTTTTGAGCGGCAGGCGATCGTGTTCGCTGATCACCCGGTTGCGGGCACTGATCGTTGCCACACCGCCATGGGGCATGGCTTGAAAGGCATTCAGCACCAAATTCTGCACCACCTGGCCAAGTTGGCCGGCGTCGGCGTTCACAGGCTGGAGGTCGTCGGCCAATTCAAGGACGCATTTCACATTGGCGCCGTGACTGACGAACTCGGTCGAGTCCCGGAGTAGCGCGGCGATTGAGGTAGTCCTCCGGATCGGCGCGCCACCCTTGGCAAAAGTCAGGAGTTGCAGGGTCAAATCCCGAGCCCGCAGGGTTGCCTTTTCCGTGGCCAGCAGATGCTTCCTGATCGGGTCGTCCTCAGATAGCGATCGGGAAGCAAGGTTGAGATTCCCCATGATCACCATGAGAATATTGTTGAAGTCATGAGCGATGCCGCCGGCAAGCATACCGAGTGATTCCAGTTTCTGGTGCCTGATCCTCTCTTCCTCCAGCCTTTTTCTGTCCGTTACCTCCCGAAAAATACTGCGCACGGCAGCGACTTCACCTTTGCCGTCCCTGCTGCTAAAACTGCCCTCGACCTGAATAACGGCACCGTTTTTGGCGATGAATTCCGTTTCAAGGACAAAAGAGCTATTGTTTTCGGCCAGGTTTTTCATTAAGTCAAAACATTCCAGACGTCGTTGCGGCGCGATGATGTCATAAAGGTTGAGAGTGGCAACCTCGGCGACCGTGTATCCGAGGGTCTGGCGCCAGGCCCGGTTTACATAAAGCAGCCGGCCCTGCCGGTCAATGATCTGGATGAGATCCGAGGCGCTTTCAAAAAGGTCTCGGTATCTCTCCTCGCTTTCCCGTAGCGCCGCCTCAATCTGGGTCCGCTCCTCAATTTCACGCCGCAGTTGCCCGTTCGCTGAGGATAATTCCGCAGTCCGCAACCAGACCTGCTCCTGCAGATTTTCATGAATTTCTCGCAGTTCCGCCTCGGCCCGCCGTCGTCTGGCCGCATTGCGCAGTCCCTGACGCACGACATACAGGGACAGCATGGAGACCACCAACAGAATCATTCCGGAAATGATCACCAACTTGCCGGTAATGGCGGCCAATTCGGCCCGCACATCCTCGAGATAAATACCGGTGCCAATAATCCAGCCCCAGGGTTCGAAACCAGCGACATAGGAAACCTTGGGCACGATCCGAGTCGGATCATCCTTCCACTGCCACATGTACGAAACAAAACCGGCCCCGTCGCGCCGCACCGTTTTAACAAAGTCCCTGAACAGATAACTGCCGTTGGGGTCAGTGATCTGGTTGAGATCCTGCCCTTCCAGGTCCGGCCGGAAGGGATGCATGATCATGTGCGGCTCCATGTCGTTGATCCAAAAATAATCCTTGTTATTCGTACCGTAATGAAGGTTCCTGAGTTGGTCGACGGCCCGGTCACGTGCCTGCGCGGCGCTCAACTCGCCTGTCTGTTCCAGCCCGTGGTAATACCCAAGGATATTCATCGCCACATGGGTCATCTCCTTGATCATTTCCTTTTTGCGATCGATCATGGCGGAATTGAATGCCGGCATGATGATGCCGAAGACGACGATCACGAAAAGGATCACCGCGACCAGGGACGGCAGCACCACCTTGCCAGTATCCTTTTCCCGGCCGGAGAATCGCGGCCCGGCCAGTTGACCGGAGGAAACGGCCCGGCCAGCGGCCGGAGAATATCCGGCACAACTCGGATCAACGGTATCAGCTCTCATGGTTCCCTTCTCCATTTTTTCTGGTGGTCAACGAATTGAACGATTTTTATAAAACCATCAAGAGCGAACAAATTTACAATAATTATATACAGATGATGTAATTATACACCTTCTGCGAATACGGAAGAATCACCCATAAAACAGGTATGGAAAAGACGTGAACACGAAACGCCATGCAAGTCTGCATCGAGACAATGGCCAAGGCGGCTGCGAACACCTTCGGAACTAACCGCGCTAGCGCTGTTAGCTGATGGTGTTCAAAAACGACTGTAGATTGACCTTCTTGTTGTGCAGCCCTAGTTTTCGTCGCAGCTTGTCCCGGTATGTTTCCACGGTCCTGGTCGACAGGATCAGGATCTCGGCGATTTCCTTGTTGGTTTTACCCTGGCGGATAAGATCGGCGATCTGCAGTTCGCGGGGAGTCAGTTTGACCTGGTTCGTTGACAGATTCCTGGAAAAAGCGGTTGTAATCTGCCGCAGGTTTTCACTGATCACGGCAAGGTACCTCTTTTCCCGGGAATCCTTCAGGCGGACGGCCAGGTTTTCAAGGTAGGGAGAAATCAACTCACGGATATTGGCCTGGACCTTCTCTTCCAGTTCCTGCTTGACAATGGCGCTCTGGCACAGCAGAACCCGCAGGGCGATGTTGGTCTCTGCCAGTTCGTTGGCCAGCCGCTGCCTCTCGGTAATGTCCTCATCAAGAATGTCGGCCCGGCTCTGTTCCTGGTCGGTGATGTCAAAGGCTATTTCCAGGCGGACGATTCTGTTGCCCGGCCAAGAAATTGCCTGATCGAACAACTTGTACCAACGATGGTTGACCGTGTTTTGAAATTTCCAGACGAACGGTTTGCCAAGGCTGCCGTCCGCGTTGACGAGTTTGCTATTGGTGCAGAAGGAACAGGGGCCGTTCTGGCCGTTCTGCAGTGCACGCCAGCATTGCTGCCCCCCGACGTTCCCGAACAGAATCCGGGCATGGCGGTTGAGAAACAGGATTTCATGGGTTTCCATATCACAAACAAAGACCGCTGCTGCCAGGTTATCGAGGATGGTAGCATGAAGGCCACCAGCCTCAACCTCATTGACCGCGTCATTGTTCGACTGAAACAGGAACCTGGATGCGTTGATTCCCAAGTCATGGTTTTCCTGGTGCGAACACAAAGGATTTGAGAGTTTTTTCGTCATGTTCCCCAACTTAGCTGTCCCGCCGCTCCCAACCGATTAACGGTGGGCCGCTTATTTCATCGCTTATGCACTGTGCGCCAGCAAGAATAGTGTGCCCTGTCAATAAGGGTCAATACGGAAAAATTCTCCAACAACTTGGTACGGGAAGTCAGTATTTACTGAATTTGTATTCAGCAATGATTCGCTGCCACTGGTTTTCCACGGTTCGTGACCGACAGCAACCGGGTCGGTGCCGGCCTTTTGCGAATTTCCCGGTTTGGCCGTTGGCCGACTGCCACCAGATCATCACCCCGGCCTCCGCCTCCATCTACCTCCAAGGTAAAACGGCGCAACATCTCCCGCATCTCCCGCAGTTGCTGGGCCTGCCCCGACAGTTGCTCGGCCGCGACACTCAGATTTTTCATGCACATCCTCATTGCAGTTTTTGCTTCGAGGCCAGCCGCTTATTTCTCTTGCCACAATGGCCCGGCTACACCTCCTCTCATAGCAAATACCGCGCCGGCCAGACACCTGGAATGACAACATATTGAAACTACGAAGCAATTAACGATAAGTCACGCATGAACCATGCAGAACGGCGCGCCAAGCATGGGACAGACCTGGGGCAGGCGGGCTGGCATCTTACAGGTAACAAAATGATTTATATAGAGAAAGCAGGCGCGGGACAGAAATGCCCCAGAATTGGACTAGACGAGGCCGATCTTTTTCATCTTCCTGAACAGGGTTTTGCGGGAGATCCCTAGACTGACGGCGGTTCGGCCTTTATGCCATTGATTCCGTTCCAGGGCGGTTTCGATCTGTTTTCTTTCAAAACCATCCATGGAGGTCCGCAGGCCGGCGAAATCAGACTGGATCGGCGCCACGACGGTCCTTTCCGGTTGAGTGTTGTCGCCGTCGGGTTGGGCGGTGTCGTTGAGATCGAGTTTTTCCAGAGTCAGGTAGCGGTGGAGCACGTTCTGCAATTCCCGGACGTTGCCGGGCCAGTCATAGCTGTTCAACAATTCCCGGACCGAATCGGGCAAAACCGGACTCTTCTCCGTATCGCCGTAAATGGCGAGAAAATGATCGACCAGCAGTCGAAGATCCTCCTTGCGTGTCCGCAGTGGCGGCAGTTGGATGGGGATGACATGAATCCTGAAAAAGAAGTCCTCGCGCATGCCACCGTTTGCCACCATCTCGCGCAGGTTTCTGCTGGTGGCGGCGATAACCCGCAGATCGGGGATTCTGATAACATTGCTGCCCACCGGCGCGAAACCGCCACCCTCCAGGACCCGCAGCAGCTTGACCTGCATGGGCAGGCTAATTTCGCCCACCTCGTCCAGAAACAAGGTGCCACGGTTGGCCCGATCGAGATAGCCGGGCTGATCGGCATGGGCGCCGGTAAAGGCCCCCTTTTTGTGTCCGAAAAACTCGCTCTCGACCAGATTGTCCGGGATGGCGCCGCAGTGTACCGGCACAAAGGCCTCGTGCCGGCGAGCGCTCAACTCGTGAATGGTCCGGGCCGCCAGTTCCTTGCCAGTACCGGATTCACCATAGATAATCGCCGGGATATCAGAGGCCGCCACCTTGGCTATGAGGTCATAAACCTCCTGCATGGCCCGGCTTTTACCGATCAGGTCCCCAAACCGGTACCGTTCCCGGATGGCGGAGCGCAACCGCATGTTTTCCTGAAGCAGGTTCCCATACTCCTTTTCCGCGACCAGGGCCCGCTGTTTCTGTTCGGTGATGTCCTGCAGGGTCTCGATGGCACCGATCACCCGGTTACGGTCATCGAAAATAGGCGCGGCCAGAAAATAAATGTACCGCGCCATCCCACCGATATCCTGAAAAAAACCTGTAGCCTCCCAGGCACGGGAAACAAGACTGGAACGGCTCGGATTCTGATCATGGTACAGGCGGCAGAATTCCTCAAAGTCGTCGAGGAGGATCAGGTCGGCGAGTACCGGTCTTTTCCGGTCGTAAAACGGCTCCCATTGCCGGTCGCTGCCGAGCATTTCGGCTGCGCTGAAGCCAGTCAGCCGCTCACAGGACCGGTTCCAGTGAATGATCCGGTGTTCAAGGTTGATGGCGAACTGAGCGATCGGCGAGTAATCCGATAATCGAAACAGTTCATGGTAGTGGTCTTCAGTCATACGCGCGCCATTGAATTGCCAGTTTGACCGGCGCCCAAAGGGGTATCCCCTCATCGACGGGAGTTGCAAGGGCCGTTCTGCTCATCAACATAATGTGCCAGAACAATAATAAAAAGCGTACCATCTCCGACCTGATAACGCTCATTGAAAGAGGAAATGACTGGCGTCACAAATTCGGCTTTTCCGTTCAGGAGTCCTTATAGGACGGAGAAAGGGAGCGTGAGGGTCGAGAGGAACCTCCAATATTACTCCCTGTCAAACGCGTCGGGAGAAGAAAACAATTCCCCGATTATATCCTTTGAAGGATATAGATCTCCCCGTCAATCCACGCTCCCCTGTCCTTGCGGATACCGGCCGCTGCCTGAAGCTCGACGGCCATGCCGTTTTCCATGGCCAGTCGTTCGATATAGGCCCGGGAGTGGGCATAGCGGCCCGAGGACCTGAGCACGAAATCGGCTCGCTGGCAGAGTTCGATGGAAAAAAACCAGGGCGCCGGGCCGGGTTCGCTGCCGGATCGCGACAAACACCGGCGCAAGATTGCCCAGGTAGATGCAGACGTCGGTCAACAGAAACAGATCGTAGAATTCTGCCGATCTGCACAGAAACCGCACCAGATCCTTCTGGCGCAGGGCGTCGTAGATCTCTTTTTCGCTGGCAATGGCCAGCATCCTCGACGACAGATCAACCCCGGTCAGGTGTGCGGCCTTTTCCCGGAAAGCAAGGCCGGAAAGCCCGGTGCCGCAGCCGAGGTCGACCGCCTTGGCAAAACGCGCCGGGCCAGCCAGGGTGTCAAGGGCTCGGCTCAGGAGCATGGGAATCTCATACCCCATGACTGCCAGGCTCTCTTCAAAGCGCAGGGCATAGCCGTCAAAAAGATTGGTCACGTACTGCACTGGCGGGCTGTCGGTCTGGATGCCGGCCAGGGCGTTCAGGATATGAAGGACAACTCCCATGCTGCCATGGGCCGCGGCATACTGGGGAGTAATCTGCACGGCTTCCTCAAAACAGATGATCGCCTCATCGAGCAGGCCGAGATTCTTGAGAACATCGCCCAGATGACAATGGGCCTCCGCGTCCTGCGGGTTCCCTTCCAGGATCGCCAGGAAGAAATCATGCGGCAGGACGGAAAATGAAGTTCTTTTCTTGTTCTCTCTTGCGTGTTTCATGGGTGCAGACAGAATGCAGTGCTATGCTTCATGTCCACAGCCTGACGGAACTCCTTGCCGTCCGGTGAATTACCGTCCAAAGGCACCGGGGCCCTCGGGGCATCAGAGAGCGGAGGGTGGGTGGCGAACGGAAAACAGGGAGAAGACAAGGGCAACCTGATCGGCATGATGATCCCGCAGGCTGGGCAGATGTAAAAAATTCTCGTCACATGAGCCGGGTGAAATTTTGCAGCCAACCCCCCGGGGGAGCCAAACCACCTGAAACCAGGTTCCAAACGTAGCGAGTTTCAAAAATCATGTCAAGACCAGTACGCCAGACTCGTCGTTGTTTCCCTCATCGACCTGGGCGCATGGTGCCTCCATCGCCCCCCCTGTTGCTTTTTCGAGTCAAAAAAGCTATGAGACAGCTGGCCATGCATGCGACTTAAAGGAATTCATTTACGAAACACAATGTGATGTCATGACGGAAGATAGATCGGAAGACCCCACCACGGAACATCAGAGCGAAGCGGCAGCCGACCTGCAGATCCTTTTCGGCAAGGCCTTTGCCTGCCAGCAAGCCGGCGATTATGCGGAAGCGGCAAGGCTCTATCGCCTCGTACTGGCCCGGATGCCGGACAACGTCAACCTGCTCTGCAACCTGGGCATTTTGTACCGGGACATGAAGAAGCCGGCAATGGCGATGACCCACCTGCAACGGGCCTGCGCCATTGATCCTGAAAATCCTATGGTCAACCTCAATCTCGGGGCCGTGTTCGAGGAGACAAACGATCTGCCAGGGGCGGTTGCCTCCTACCGAAGGGCCTTGCAGGCCGCGCCCGATGACCCCAGAATTCTGAACAATCTGGGCAAGGCCCTCTACCAGCAGGGAGAGACGGAGACGGCCCTCGATTATCTGAAAAAGGCGGTACTGCTCGCGCCGGGGTATCCGCTGGCCCGGAACAATCTGGGAGTGCTGCTCTGTACGCTCGGAAAGTCACACGAGGCCATCGACTGCTTCAAACAGTCACTTGCCGCGACTCCCGAAAACAGCGACACCCTGTACAACCTGGCAGGGGCATTGAATACGGTCGGCAGCACGGCTGAAGCGGAATTCTATTACCGCCGGGCCGTTGCTGTTGATCCGCACCATGCTGCGGCCCGACACATGCTCGCCGCGATCACCGGAACCCAGACCGCCAAGGCGCCGGCCGCTTATGTGGTCGATACCTTTGACCGGTATGCCGGCCAGTTTGACAATCAGCTGACCGAAAAACTGGGCTATCAGGTGCCGGCCATGCTCAGGGAGGTTCTGACCCAGGCAACCGACACAACAACATTCCGGAACGTATTGGATCTCGGCTGCGGCACCGGCCTCTCCGGGCTCGCCTTTCGAGACCTGGCCGGCAAGCTGACCGGGGTCGACCTCTCCGCAAAGATGCTGGAAAAGGCGGCAGCCAAAAATATCTACGACAAACTGCACCTGGATGACATCGTTTCTTTTCTGAACGGGACAGAGGATGAATTCGATCTGTTCATCGCCACGGATGTGTTCGTCTATCTCGGCGACCTGATCCCGGTTTATACCGCGATTCGGAGAAGAGCAACGGGGCCGGCACACCTGGTCTTTTCCATTGAGACGACCGGCCCGGGTCGGGACTATGAACTACGGACTTCGGGCAGATATGCGCAATCGGTAGACTATATCCTGCGGCTTGCCGCGGAGTTCGGGTTTGTTGTTGTACTCAACGAAAAACGGAATATCCGCAGGGAGCAGGGCCAATGGATCGGCGGCAATATCTTTATCCTAAGAAGAGGTTAGTCACGGAATAAACCGGTTATCTCTTCCGATTGAGCCACCTTTTCGGATTGTCGATATACCCGGTTTTATGGAGGGCCTCGGCGATCTGGGTGACGGTCCAGGTGCCAAAGTAGGCGAGTCCGAGCATTTTGTAGCCACCCATGGCGGCGAGTTTGTCGGGCCGGCCGAGGATGTCTGGGGTACCGAAGTGGATGGTCAGTCGACCGCGGCAGACGGGTGGAAGAATAACGGCAAAGGGGCCGTAAGCCTCAATCTTCCGCAGTTCCTTCTGGCGGATATAAATGTCTCGCGCCCGCTGCGGCGTGATGCCGAGCATGCTGCCGATCTTGGTAAAGGTGCAGCCCTCTTCATCCCGTTTGGTAAGCACGAGTTTTTCCTGGTCGTTCATCTGCTGGCCCATCCCTCCTGACATCACCCTGCGCAATTACGTTTGAGTGGCGTTGCCATGAAAATATTTCAACTGTAACCACTCCGGCTGTTTAGACTGTTAGGCTGCAACCCGTCAGCAAAAAAACAACTGGAAATTAAAGATGCAAAGCGCACAATCTTTGGCATTTTTGGGTTGCTAATAGGCTAAACACCTACAGACTATCCCACCTTAAGTAGTTACTCTCAATTGATATAGCCCTGCTCTTCCAGATAGAGAAGAACCTCCTGGGCCGCCTCGGTCGGGGTCAATTGGGTGGTGTCGATGACAAGCTCGGGGCTGGCCGGCGGAATGTAGGGATCCGAGACCCCGGTGAAGCCCGGAATCCGGCCGGCGCGGGCCTTGGCATAGAGCCCCTTGCGGTCGCGCTGCTCGCAGACATCGAGGGGGGTTGCCATATACACCTCGATGTATCCCCCGTATTTACTGATCAGTTCCCGGTTCGCCTGCCGGGATTCCTGGTAGGGGGCAATGGGGGCGCAGAGGGCGATGCCGCCGTTCTTGGTAATCTCGCTGGCCACGAAACCAATGCGGGTGATATTCAGGTTACGGTGCTCGCGGCTGAAGTTGAGTTCGCTGGAGAGGTTTTTCCGGACGATGTCGCCGTCAAGCAAAGTAACCGGCCGGTCCCGCATCTCCAGGAACTTCACCAGCAGAACCTTGGCAAGCGTCGACTTGCCGGCCCCGGAAAGACCGGTGATGAAGATGGTGAACCCCTGCCGGCTGCGAGGAGGGAAGGCATGGCGCAGTTCCTTCACCACCTCGGGAAAGGAAAACCAGGCCGGAATCTCCAGATTGCTCTCCAGTCTTCTCTTCAGTTCCCGGGAGGAGATGGTCTTGATCTGCATGCCGGCTTCCACTTCCTGCTCGGGCAGATACTGGGCCCGGTCTTCCACATAGACCATCTTCTGCAGGGGAACCATGGCGATGCCGATTTCCTCGGCGAACCGCCCGACCAGTTCCTGGCCGGCCTGCCGGGGATAGAATCGTTCCCGGCCGTTCTCGTTGGCAAACGGATCGGCATGGTCGTCGGAAACCAGGAAATGGCTGCAACCGTAATTCTTCCTGATGATCGCCTGCCAGAGTACCTCCCGGGGGCCGGCCCGCCGGCTGGCCAACGGCAGCAGGCCGAGCAGAATCATGTTCTTCGGAAATTTCCTGGCGATCTCCTGATAGCAACTCACATGGGTGTAATGATCAAGATTACCCGGGTGATCGAGGCCGACGACCGGCTGCAGGAAGATATGAGCGCCAACATCCCGGGCGGCCTTCAGGACCATCTCCCGGTGGGCGCAGTGCAGATATTCTTCCGTATGAAAACCGATAATCTGCCGCCAGCCGTTCTGGGAGAAACGCCGGTGGGTCTCGGCCGGCGGCAGCCGCAATTCCGGAAAATCGTAATGGATCGGCAGATGCAGCCCCTCCAGGGTGCCGCCCAGATACCAGGCGCCGGTCTCTTCGTATAATGCCTGAACCCCGGGATGGAGGCTGGAGTCGGCAGTACCATAAACCGCCAGAGCCTCCCGGTTTTTATCCGGCTGCCAGATATCGCTGATGGTGAGAATGGCCAGGAGAAAGCCCTCCTGGTCATTCAGGGCCACCGCCTGACCCGGGGCAAGCGAAACGGCGATCTCTGCACGGACATCCAGACAGATGGGCATGGGCCAGACCGTACCGTCGCTTAGGCGCATGGTGGTCAGCACGCTTTCATAATCCTGCTTCCCGAGATAGCCGGACAAGGGGTAAAAGGCCCGGTTCAGCAGCAGTTCCAGATCGCAGAGCTGCCGTCGGTTCAGGTCGATGGCCGGGCAGGAGAGCGCCTCTTGGCGCAGGCTTTCAATGCGGCGGAAGTGGACCAGCAGGCTTTCGGAATAATCAGCGGTCTTTCTTGTGGAGCTCGTTTGATCCGGCATGGTTCCTGATGGGGCGTTACTGGCGAGGCCGAAGCCGCGCCCGCAAAATTCGTTTCGCTCGATACCTACCGAGCCATGAACAACGGCAAGGGATTACCCCTGCAAGGTTGTCGGACAACTCCGACAATGATAACGCAAGACAACTAAAGCAAAAAATACTTTTTTTGTCCACTAAGAGGTTGGCCGAAATAAAACTTTTGCCAGCGCCTCAGGCTTTCGATCGGATTTGCCCACCGCCCGACAATAATATGAAGGCACGGGCCAACCCGAAAAACCTGCCGGCGGCCGCATAAAAAAACTGGCCTTATGTCTTCCGTCGGACTAAAAATGAGAACATAGAGCCTGTTGCAAAATGAACGTCGTAGCGAGATCGAGAAAAAAATATTCTGAGCAAGGATGAGTTGTGAAATCGCCCGGAAGCGTAGCAGGGCTACGGTGAGGACGATTTCACAAGGAAGACGCCACGCAGGATATTTTTAACCGATCGGAGTAGATGTTCATTTTGCAAGAGGCTCTATAGGCAAAATTGGCTGCTCCCCTCCGATACGCAAGAAGAGACAATAATGCTGCCCTCCCCTCCCGACCAGTATCCCGAACTCATGCACCATATCCTGAATATGGTGAACAGCGCCGTGCTGGTGCTTGACGCAGACAAACGGATCATCTTCGCCAACAGCCGGGCCGCACAGTTGTTCAACTGTGGCGTGGCAGAGTTGAAGAACCTGGACATCGATCAGCTGTTCATGCCCGAAGACCTGGAAATAATGGTCCCGAACATTCTGAAGATCACCAGAGATGCCTCCGAATATGAAGGAGAGACGATGCTGAAACGGCAGGACGGCTCCTCTTTCCTGGGACTCATCTTCACCTCTTCCCTGGCCTGGAAAAACGGCCGCGGCATAGTCCTCACCATCCATGACATCTCGAATCTGAAAAAACTGGAACGGATGCTCAAGGTCTCCGGCCGGGTCGCCTTCCTGGGGCACCTGCTGGAGGACATCAACCATCAGATCCGCAATCCGGTTCAGGTCATCGGCGGCATCGCCAAACGCCTTGCAGACCGGCAGACGCCACGGGTCGAACATGTCCAGGCAATCGTCTCTGCATCGGCCCGCCTGGAAAAATTGCTGGATACCCTGAATTTCTTCATCAAACTGCCCCGGCCCAGATTGCGGCCGGTGCTGCTGCATGAGGTGTTTGAGACGGTCGTGCCGTCGCTGACGGCGCTTGCCCGCCAGCATGGTGTCGACTGGACCGTCGAAGCAGACGACAACCTCCTGCAGGAATCGGTGTTCATCGACACCGAACTGCTGGCCAAGGCTCTCCACGAGGGGATGGCCAATGCCTGCGAGGCGTATGATGACAAGCACCACGAGAAAACCGTGCAGTTCAGGCTGATGACCACCCAGCGGCCTGACCAGCCGTATGCCCTGCAGATCTGCGACCGTGGCCCCGGCATCAGCGCCCAGGACATGCCGCTGGTCTTTTCTCCGTTTTTCTCCCGCAAATCAAAGCACCTGGGAATGGGCCTGACCATTGCCCAGCGAATCCAGGAAGAAATGGACTGCGACCTGCTCCTGGAATCATCCGGAAAGACCGGCACCTGCCTGACCTACTGTCTCGTCAAGGAAAGAAGAAGAATGATCCGTCTGCGGAAGATGCCGGACTAATTGCGGCTGAATTCGGCAAGGAGTTCGACCAGCGACTGGTGGATCGCGCCGTTCGAGGCCCCCACCTCGGCTGATGTGGCCATAACTGTTCAGTCCGTGATCGCCCGCATACCCCGGCTGGTGCGGCTTTGCGGTTTGGCGTGTTACTGCAACCCGCAAACCCCGGTCCTGGTAATGGAAAATATTCAGGCTTTCAGTTTTGTTGGGCTCCTAGAGTGAAGATAGCATTGGTCTTAGGGCTTTATTTTCATCGAATATTTCGCGGATTGCCATGGCAAGTTGTCTCGCTTCTACGGGTTTTACGAAAAACTTACGTATTTTCATATCTTGCGCTTCTTTTATGGATACCTTAGAACTGTAACCGGTATAGAGGATAATCGGAATATCGGGTCTGATGCCCATGAGTTCTTGGGCTAGTTCTACCCCAGTCATACCAGGCATTGTTTGGTCGGTGATCACCAGGTCAAACGCCTCTGGTTGAGAACTAAAGACTTCAAGCGCCTCCTGGCTGCTTGTTTTTGTTGCTACATGATATCCCAGGCCATCCAGGATCATTTTCCACATATTAACGAGCCCCTCATCATCATCGACAAAAAGAATCCGTTCATTACCGGTGGGCACGGTGGGCAGGGGTTGGCCGGTTTCCATCGGAGCCACCTCTTCACTATCCGCTTTTGCGAAATATACGTTAAAGGTCGTTCCCTGCCCGGGGGTGCTGTCAACGGCAATCATGCCTTGGTGGGCGGTGACAATTCCGTGCACTACGGCCAGACCCATCCCGGTACCCCTACCAACCTCTTTGGTCGTAAAGAAAGGATCAAATATACGTTTGGTGGTCTGTTCATCCATGCCAGAACCCGTATCTCCCACCGACAGTCTGATATATGCCCCAGGCATCATGTCCGGGCGGTGAGTCAAATCATCAGCGCCAAGGGTGGTCAGTTCGAGACAAATCTCTAATACACCTTTTTCCTCCATGGCATAAACGGCATTGGCACAAAGGTTCATTAATACTTGGTGAATTTGGGTGGGATCAGCAAGGGTGGTCCCGCATTCTGGATCAATGTTCTGGCGTATCTCAACAGTCGTGGGAATTGTGGATCGCAGAAGCTTGACAACTTCCTTTACGACAACAGAAGGTTGTATTGGTAGTAGTTCCTGATCAGCCTTGCGACTGAATGATAAAATCTGTCTTACCAGATCGCTGGCGCGGATCCCAGCTTCGCGGATTAAATCAAGACAGTTTCTGGCAGGGCTGTTTTCAGGGATGTAATCAAGAGCGAGTTCGGCGTTGCCGAGAATAGCAGTGAGAATATTATTGAAATCATGAGCAATGCCCCCAGCCAAGGTGCCGATGGCCTCCATTTTCTGGGTTTGACGAAGTTCGAATTCAAGTTTTTTGCTTTTTTCTTCAACCTGTTGGCGAACAAGGATTTCTTCTTTAAGTTTATTCTCACTTAATAATAATTCATCTGATGATTTACTAAAATAATAAACAACAACAGGAGCAATAACAGATGGGCATACAAATGAAGCAACAATAGCATAATGAAAATTCGGCTGATTCGTTAATATCCATATTATTGATGTAATTAAAACTGAGGCAATTATGCAGATTACACTTATAATAATTGTCGTAATTACTGTTCCGTTTTTTTGTAACAAATATTTAATCACTAACCTTTATTCCTTTTCCCTGTTTTACTTGCCAGTAATTTTTCATAGCGATATAAATACGGCGTCAGCTGGCCATAGCGGTCCCGCAGGACTGACCCTTTCCTGAAAACTCCCTCATCCACGTTAAATGACATGCAACGATATTTTGCCAGATACGATTATGTCACCGGACCTATTTGATTTCTTTACGATTTATTTGTCATCTTACAGGAAAATGACATCTTGTGAATGTGGCAAAATGTCGCACCGTCGGTCCATGTTTTAACTCGGCAGCACGTGATAGGTGTTTTCTCTGCAACCATGGTGTTCATTAATGCTTTGTTTTCCAAGCGCCGGGGCCTGGATGCGGTAGTTTAGCCTACCCATCCATGGCAATCGTTTCGCCAACAGCAATCTGTCTGTTCACAGGAACAGAGCACGGCATCTTGCACCATGGTCTTTTCCATAAATGCGGAGAAGTCAAGTCCAGCCATATACGACTCAATCTTGTCAATACTCTCCGCGATGTGAATAAGATAGAGCTTGTCGTCCTTCATAGCGACTGAGCCTCCTTCATGATCTTCTCCCGCAGGTACCAATGCAACCCGCGCTCGGTCACAATATCCACCTTACGGACCCAGAAGTTCCTGAAGTTTGACGAGCGCTCCGCCCATGTCAAGCAAGGTGCGACCTTTATCCAAATCAACAAGTAAGTCGATATCACTTTGGGGTGTGCCATCACCACGAGCAACCGAACCAAAAATACGCACATTAAGAAGACCATGGTCGCGAGCAACAGCAAGGATTCCCTGTCTTTTCTGCTGAATAGCTTGGAGTTCACTCATTGTTCACCACCAAAACAGAGGCACAACTCGGCATAGCCGCAACCAAATATATGGGAATATTTTTATCAAAACATGCTGAAGATGTCACGGGAACATTATCCGTATTGGAGGAAGGGAAGTGGAAACGCCCAACTCTTGTGCCACCATTGCCATTGGGACTCCATGAACATCGACCGGTTTTCGGGCGATATGATGAAGAAAAACCCGAACCCTTTTTCCTGGGGTGCCTTTGTGATGACAGGGAAACCGGGCTAGCCGCGACTGAAGTCGGCAAGGAGTTGGACAAGAGGTTGGTGGATGGCGCTGTTCGAGGCCACCACCTCGGCCACAAAAGGATCATAGGCCCTGCCCCGGAAATCCGTCAGCCTGCCGCCCGCCTCTGTTACCAGAAGCTGCCCGGCCGCGGTATCCCATGGCTTGAGATTGATCTCCCAGAAGCCGTCCAGGCGACCGCAGGCCACATAGGCCAGATCCAGGGCCGCGGCTCCGGCCCGCCTCACCCCCTGCGCTTTCGGCAGCAGCCGGCCAAGCGCCGCCAGCACCGGCCCCGGCTCCTGCTGGACATTATAGGGAAAACCCGTGGCCAGCAGTGAGTTCTCAAGCAGCGCTACCCCGGAGACGCGGATGGCATTGTGGTTGAGCCAGGCACCGCGGTTTTCCCCGGCCCAGAACAGTTCGTCGAGCATAGGGCAATAGATGACCCCGGCGCGGCACCGCCCCTCTTGCCAGTAGGCGATGGACACCCCGAACCAGGGAAAACCGTGGGCAAAATTCGTGGTGCCGTCCAACGGGTCGATGATCCAGGCCGGCCCGGCGGGCATGCCCTGAAAGTCGGCGGCGGATTCTTCAGCCAGAAAGGAGACACCCGGCGTCTTCTCGGCCAGGATTTGCAGGATGGCCGCCTCGGCGGCCCGGTCGGCATCGGTAACCAAATCGATGACGCCCTTATGGTCGACGCGCACCGCCTGGCCGTACAGATTCTTTATGAGGCGGCCGGCCTCCAGGGCGGCGCCGGCTGCGGCCGGGAGGATTTCGGCAAGCGCTGTCCCGCCGCATTTTTCCGCGATGTATCGCAGGCGCTCCATAATCGCTTCCTTGAAAAACAAACCGGCGACGAGCCCCGCCCGCCTCCGGCTTGCCGGAATATCGAAAAAACTACGGCTTCCCGAAGCTTTCCACAAAAAGCGCCTGGATGGCCCGCACGCCGTCATCCGTGATGTAGCGGGTGCCGGAACCGACAAAGGTCGGGTGGCTGATCCGCGGTGTATCCTTTTCCCAGACCTTGTTCTGCCAGGTGTACCAGCCCTGTCGGACCTGGTCATAAACGCTGAGCGGCCGGTTGAACAGCTTGGCCAGTTCAACCGCCCAGCCGGTGCCGCCTTTCACCGTGTTGTCCTCAAGAATGGTGCCCACCGCAAAAACCTGGTGGCCGCTGTTCACCATGTGAAAGATGGCCTGCAGGACCTTGCGGATCTTTTCGGTCTCGTAATAGGTCCGGCCCATCATCCTCGAAACCAGTTCCATACTTATATCGCCGCGCCGCAGTTCCTGGTCGTTCAGAACCACGGCATTCCTGTCTCGATCAATCTTGTGACCGGCAAAGGAGAAGGTCACCTCCTTGATCCCCCACTGTTCGGCTGCCTCGCCGAATGCGACTTCCGCGCCTTTCAGGCCCCCACTGTAGAGTGTGCATTTTTCTCTTTCCAGCATATGACTCCCTCATCGTCGCTTGTTGTTAGCCCCGGAACCGTGCCATCACCGGGACATCCTTGCCATTACCCAGACCATTCCCCTGGAGAAAACCGCAGCCGAACTCAACCCAGATAAACTGGCATTCTTTAACGGTCCTGGATAGGTACCTTCACGAAAATATTTTATGCCAGAAACGCGCAGAAAATATTTTCTAAGGCACTAAGGAAACAACGCATATACACCATGTCCCTATCCCATGCAAGGTGTTCTTTGGTCTTGCATCCGGTTTTTGGCCAGATTTAACCGCTCCTCAATCGCAAAATCCTCACTGTAGTGCTGCTACGACAGCGGTTTTGGGCCGCAAAGCAAATACCCTTGGGGTACTCAATCGTCACGGCCAAATCCGTCTCAAAATTCGACGCAATCCCTGAAAAGTTTATCTGTGGATAAAATCTATGGTCAACCGCCTACCGGCCGCCGCGCCGTGTATAAGGCGAGCAGCTTCCGGGTAACGATCGGAAACAGCCCGAGAACGGCAAAAGAGATCAGCAGGCCAGGCGACAGGATGCCGGCAAGCGATTCAATCCTGGCCAGTTCCTGGCCGGCGTTCACATAGACCACGGTGGCAGGCAGCATCCCCACCTGGGACACCCAGTAATAGGTGGAAAGCGGCAGCCTGGTGAGTCCCATCGCCAGATTGATGATAAAAAATGGAAAGATCGGCACCAGGCGGAGCGAAAAAAGATAAAAACTTCCCTCCTGCTCAATACCCCGGTTGATGGCCGCCAGCTTCTCGCCAAACCTGGCCTGCACCCACTCCCGGAGCAGAAAGCGCGACACCAGGCAGGCAAGCGTCGCGCCGATGCTGCTGGCAAATGAGACGACCACAATGCCGACCCAGAGACCGAACAGGGCGCCGCCGGCCAAGGTCATGATCACCGCGCCGGGCAGCGACAGAGCGGTCGCCAGGATATAGATGACCATGTAGGAGGCAATCACCGCGAGCCGGTGTCCGGCATAAAGATCGGCGAAATAGGTGTGCGATTCCTTCAGGTAGGCAAGGGAGAGAAAGCGGCCCAGGTCGAAAACAAAAAAAACCGAGACCGCGGCGATGAGCGCGGCAGCCACCGCAATTTTCCGCAGAAAGAGATTATTCCCCATGGCCGGCCTCCGGGTCGAGCCCGTACCAGGCGGCGCCCAGGAGCGCGGCCCCCGGATTGAGGATCACCCGTACCGGCACCCGGCTGAGAAGGCCGGACATCCGGCCCTTCCGGCAAAAGGTTTCCATGAAGCGCACGGCCTTGAGAAAACTCAGGATGCGGGGCGGCAGACCACCGCCGATGAAAACGCCGCCGGTGGCCAGCACCTTCAGGCAGAGATTGCCGGCCTCCGCCGCCAGGATCCCGGCAAAGGCCTCGACCGTGGCAACGCAGATAGCGCAGGGTTCAAGGGCGTTTACCGCAGCGTTGACAATGACCGGCACCGGGTCAACGGCAATGGCCAACTCCGCGGCCAACCAGACTGGCTCGTCAAAGGCGCCGCTCTCCTTGAAAAAGGCATAGATGTTCGGCAGACCGATCCCGGAACAGACCTGTTCATAGCTGACATGCGCGAGCCTGTTCCACAGAAAGCGCAGCAGCTCAACCTCCGCCGGCGTGGCCGGCGCAAAATCCGCATGACCGCCCTCGGAGGCATGCGCCTGCCAGCGCGCCCCTTGCCTAGTCAGAAAGGCCTCGCCGAGGCCGGTGCCCGGCGCGATCACCGCCAAGGCGCCGGCGGGATCGGCCTGCCCATGGTTGAGGACGCAAAAATCCTCAGCGGGCAGATGGCGGACCGCATGGGCAACGGCGACCAGATCGTTGATTAGGCGGACGTCGGCAATCCGAAGGGCGGTCTGCAATTTTTCGACTTCGATTTGCCAGGGCAGGTTAGTGATGACCGACCGGCCGCCGACCACCGGCCCGGCCACCCCGAAACAGGCCCTGGTCACGACCAAACCGGTCCGGGACAAGAACTCGCCAACCACACTCTCCAGATCCGGATAGGCAAGGCTGACAAAGGATTCCTCGGCCAGGGGGTGCCGGGGGCTGGCCGCGGCGGAAATCACCGCCAAGCTGGTCTTGGTGCCGCCGATATCGCCGGCAAGAAGAAGGTTCTCGTTCGTCATCCATACTATCTAAACTGGATTACGCCTGAAAGTCAATCCAAGGGGGCAAGAACTCGAAGAACAGAATTCAGGAGCCAGAATCCAGGATTCAGAATGAAACAAGTTGCCCGGCGTTCACGGTTTCTTGAGCAGAGCAGAGGCCGCCACCGCGGCGGCGGCAAAGAAGGCGGCCATCAGGAAACTGGTGGCAAAACTACCGGTCAGCTCCGCCAGGATGCCGGCCACATAGGGCCCGGCAATCTGCCCCAACCCGAAAATAAAGGTAATGAAGCCGAAGACCCGCACCGCCCGGTTGGCCCCGGCGTAGTCACCGACTAAAGCCGCCATGATCGACGGAATGCTCCAGGCCACGAACCCGTAGCAGCCGATGGATAAATAGAGAAACGGCCGGGGCAGCGGCAGGGCAATGAGCAGATAGGCGACGGTCTGCACCGTAAAAACCGTAACCAGGGCAGTCGTGCGCCCCTTGCGGTCGGAAAGGATGCCAAATACCGGCCCGGAAAAAAGGCTCAAGAGCCCGATCCCCGACCAGAGCCCGCCGGCCGTCATTTCGGAGAAACCCTTTTCCTGCACCAGACAGGTGACAATGAAGGTAGCATAGATCACATAGGTGTAGCCGAACAGGAAATAGATAAAAGCCAGGTGGGCGATGGCCTTTTTGTCGATCGGCCGCTCGCCGATCGACAGGGTGACGCCAGCGGCCGCAACTGGCGCCGCTTCCCAGCCAAGCGGCAAAAGGCCCAACTCGGCCGGCCGGTCGCGGAGCACGGCCAGGCAGATAAAGGCGATAATAAAAACAATGCCGCCCAAGACCATCCAGTTCCACCGCCAGCCATCGCTGCCGTGCAGGCGGTTCAGCATGGGAATCAGCCAGCCGGAAACGAGGATGGCAAAACCGCTGCCGATGACGATGAAGCCGGCGGCGCGGCCGCGATAACGGCTGGTAAACCAGGCCGACACCAGTCCCATCATCGGCACGTTGGAGGCGCCGCTGCCCAGGCCGGTCAGCATATAGAAGAACAGCACGGCGACAAAACTCTGGGCCCAGGCGACCAGGAGCATGGAAAAGGCAACGAGCAGCAAGGCGAAAAAGACAAGCCGGCGGCTGCCGAGGCGGGCGGCCAGGGAACCGCTGGCAATGACGGCCAGCAAATAGCCGGTGAAGTTGCAGGTGCCGATCAGCCCCATCTGCGAATAGCTGAGCTTCAACGCGGCGCCCATGGAGGGCAGCAGCATGCCGAGAGCGAAGCGGCCAAGGCCGAGGCCGGCAAAAATGCAGAGGGTGCCGGCCGCGACAATGAACCAGCCGTAGTGAACCGTTGCCCGCCTCTTTTCAGCCGCCGCCGTCATCCCTTTTAGAAAACCTCCCAGGCCCTAAGCCCGGCATAAAGGAAATAAACGGCAAAGCCAAGCAAAAAAACCCCACAAACGCCGATGATGCCCCGATAAAGGCGGTCGGTGAGCAAGGCGCGGCCCCGACCGACCGCTGCCGACACCAAGGCATACCAGGCCAGATCGGCCGAAATATGGCCGGCAAAAAAAAAGGCGACCCCCAGGGGGCCGATCTCAAGACAGGAAAGGATAGAGCCGAGGCCGATGGTCACCCACCAGACCGTCCAGTAAGGGTTGGCCAGACTGAGCAGGACGCCGGCCGCAACCAGGTTGCCGGCGCCACTGCCTTGATCAGCCGCTTGCCAGGAAAGTTTAAGTGTCGGCAGGGAGCGAAGCATGCCGATCCCCAGCCAGGCCAGGATGCCGGCCCCGGCCAGGGCTATGCCGATGAAAACCTCTGAGTGGGAAAGCAACGGCGCCAGGCCAAGGAGCAGAAGGATTACCAGGGCGAACTCAAGAAGGCCATGGCCGAGGATGAGGAGCGGACCGGCCACAAAACCGCGCCGGGCGCTTTCGCTGATCGTGGCAGTCAGGAGAGGGCCGGGCATCATGGCCCCGGACAAGGCGAGCATGAACGAAGTGAAAAATATGGTGAGCAGGGTCATCATCGGCTGCCCGCGGTTTCAGCTTTTCGGCGCGGCCTTCTTCGGTACAAGCGGGCGCCGCACGGGGCCGGGCCGCCGACCGCCTTGTCCGCCGCCGGGCCGCCGGCCGCCATGACTGACGCCGGCCGTTGCCTTTTTCAGGTCCGGAATCTCGCCGTCCCAGAGGGGCTCAATGTTGATTTCCTTAAACAACCGGCGGAGCGCCAGCAGATCCCGGGCGGTGACCAGAGAAATGGCAATACCGACGTTGCCCATCCGGCCGGTGCGGCCGGTGCGGTGCACATAGTTCTCCAACTCGCCGGGAAATTCATAGTTGAGGATGTGGGTGACATGGGTGAAATCCAGGCCGCGGCCCGCCACATCGGTGGCAATCAAGAGCCGAATCTGTCGCTTTTTGAAGCGGTTGAAGATCGAGGTGCGCCGGCTCTGCTCCAGGCCGCCGTGGATGTACTCAATGGACTGTTCCATCCCCTTCAACTTATGATAGAGAAGTTCGCCGTTGCGCTTCGAATTGGTGAAGATGATGGCCTGGGCCGGTATTTCGCTCCGCAGATACTCCTTGAGAGCGGTCAGCCGCTCATTGGCCGTTACCAGCCGGAAACGATGCGAGATGTTCGGGGGAGTGGCCTGCGCCAGGTTGAGCTGCACCCGGAGCGGCTCCCGGAGGCAACCGGCTGCCAGCGCCTCGATGTCCGCCGGCATGGTCGCCGAAAAAAGCAGGGTCTGGTGCTCGACCACGATGCAGGAGGTGATGAACTGGACATCCTCGATAAAGCCCATCCTGAGCATCTCGTCGGCCTCGTCCAGGACCATGGTCTTCAGGGACTCGAAGGAAATCTCGCCCTGGTAGATCAGATCGATGAGCCGGCCGGGCGTCGCCACCAGGAAGTGCACGCCGTGGGCCAGTTTGGCCTTCTGGATGTCCATAGAAAAGCCGCCGTAGATGGCAAAGGGCGAGATTCCGGCATGATGGCAGATAAGGTCCAGTTCATCGACGTACTGCAGGGCAAGCTCGCGGGTCGGCACCAGGATGAGCACCTGGATGGCGCGCACGGCCGGATCGATCCGCTGGGCAAGCGGAATCCCGCAGGCGCTCGTCTTGCCGGAGCCGGTCTCGGCCAGGGCGAGGATATCCCGATTCTCCATGATCGGCAGGAAGGTCTCTTCCTGGATCGGGGTAAGATCGACATATCCCATCTCGGTAACAGCCTGGAGGATCTCCGGCCGCAGGTTCAGTTCGGTAAATTTCATGTGTAATAACGAAAAAGTTTTAGAGCTTATCCATAAATAAAACTTTGGTGCTTGCATCCGGCTTTGGGTCGGATTTAACCGCTTCTCAATCGTCACGGCCAAATCCGTCTCAAAATCCAGCGCAATCCCTGAAAAGTTTATTTATGGATAAGCTTTTAGACGCCGACAAGCCGGTCCGGCGAGAAATCGCTCCCAGGGGAGCAAACCGCGGATTGATTCAGCAGGCAAGCTGTTCGGAGCTTCTGACGCCCAGCGATTCGTAAATGCGTAGCGTGGCGCGCGAGCTGTTCAAGGTGTAGAAATGGATGCCCCGGACACTGTGGTCGATCAGGTCGCGCACCTGCTCGGTGGCCCAGTGCACCCCGACCTTTTCGACATAGTCGTCGCTGGCGGTTCGGGCCATGGCCTTGAGCAGTCGGGCGGGAATCCGGGCGCCGGCTGCCAGTTCCGCCATCCGCACCATGCCGTTTCTCGTGGTAATGGGCATAATGCCGGCGATAATCGGCACATGGATGCCGGCCAGTTCGCAACGCTCCCGGAAATCATAAAAATCCCGGTTGTCGAAAAAAAGCTGGGTGACGATGTAATCGGCGCCAGCATCAACCTTCGCCTTGAGAAAGTCGATCTCCTTGAGTCGATTTTGGGTCTCGGGATGTCCTTCCGGGAAACCGGCCACTCCGACACCCATTCTCGGGAACTGCGTCTTGATGAAATCAACCAGGTCGGTGGCATAGGCAAAACCGTCGGCCGGCTGCTGCCATTCCTTCTGCCCCTTAGGCAGATCGCCGCGCAGGGCCAGGATATTTTCCACGCCGTGCTTCGCATAATTTTCCAGAATCGAGCGGGTCTCGTCACGGGTGGAGCCGACGCAGGTCAGGTGGGAGACCACGGTTAAATCGGTCTCCTGCTTGAGCCGCACCACGAGCTTATGGGTGCGGTCGCGGGTGGAACCCCCCGCGCCGTAGGTTACGCTCACGTAGGCCGGGGCAAGCGGAATCAGATCGGAGATATTCTTGAAGAGCCTGTCCCACTCCGTCTCCACCTTGGGCGGGAAGAACTCGAAACTCATGGAGATTCTGTTGGCGTCGAGAATGTCTTTTACAAGCATGCGTGATACCGGTCCGGATCGATCTGTAAGGGGAGTTATTAAGGCCGTACTTCCATAGCCGGGCAACTGTAGTCTCTTTTCCGGAAAATTGCCAAAAAATATGAAAAAACCTGCACTCGCGGCAACAGCGGCAAGTTTTCCGAATCGCTTACAGCCGGCCACGCGGCCGACGGGCGAGCTTGCCAACCAACCAACCGACAAAGAAAACGCTAGCGCCGGCCAAAAACCATTTGATTAAACCAGTGCGCGCATACCAGGAGTGCTCGGCGCTCAATTGCTGCATCTCGGCAATCAGGCGGGAATTTTCCTCAAGCAGACGGTCGCGTTCCGCAGCAATGTCCATCGCCCGTTTGGATTTTTCCTGCAGGTCATTGAAGTTCCCGGTGATCGCCTGCAGTTCGGCGCGGGTGGCGAGCAGGGTCTTCTCCAGATCGGCCGTGGCAGAGGAAGACGCCACCACATCGCCGGCGCCGGGTTGCCGCGCTCCTTCCTTTCCCTCTGTTGCCAATCTCTCCCGCAGCTGCCCCACCTCCTTTTCCAGCTCGCTGATGATCATGCTCTTCGTCTTGCCCGCAATCACATAGCGGCTCGGCACGTATCCCACCTCGCCGGCCTCGGTCCGCACCTTCAGATAAGGCGGTTCCTCAGCCAGCACCTCCAGGGGAGTGTCGCTCTTCAGATTCATGATAATGTCACGCTCATTCTCCTTGACCCGCCGCAGGCCAATCAGCATCTGGTCGGAGACATAGCGGGTTTCCGCAGACACCGGTGGCGCAGCGGCAAACAACGCGGAAAGGAGCACACAACAGGTAAACGTTTTCAAAATTTGCATTAACATGACCCTCCACAAAAGCCCGCCAACAACAGCCTCCTTTGCGACAACGGCTGATCTCCGCAGGCAATTATCCGGAATAATTATTTCTTTTTATCCAGCCTTGCCTGAAGTGTCAATATTTCTCCGTTTCCCAGCCGCATATTTTAATGACATCGGGCTTCGACGGCAAAGATGCCCCGGTTCCGCAGACGTTCATTGCCGGGCCTGTTTTTTCTTTTGCAATCAACCGGAAGAGATGCTAGGTTCTCGCGCCGTGATATGGTAAGGTTTTCATAGAGTTTCCGGAAGAAACAATCGGCCATGCCCGCCAGCCATTCTTGCTGCATGCACCTTGACCCCGGGTCCATGCGCCGGTCTTTTCCGGAAAACAACAACCAGACCGGTTCGTAACCGAGACCGGCGCGTCAACTTGTTACCTTTTCGAGTTATGGAGGCAAAACATGGAACTTCAAATCGAGGCCAGGAACCTGGAACTGCGGCAATCGTGGAAAGACAGGATTGAGCAGGAAAAAGAGAAATTACTCCGGCACCATCCGGGCCTGGTGCATCATCTGCGTGCCACTGTCGAAGGCACCAAACAGTACAAGGAGGGCGGCTACGAACTGCTGGTAGTGGCCTCGGTCCCCAACGATACCGTCGTAGTCAAGAAGAGAGGAGAAAAGGTCACCACCTTAATCGTCGAGGCCTTTGACACCT
>Ga0208863_1000599_pt1 | contig 31470 bp, 38 predicted proteins | sample RifOxyD3_FD_184040 | JGI IMG/M metagenome (GOLD analysis project Ga0208863, IMG submission 184040) | Soil microbial communities from Rifle, Colorado - Rifle Oxygen_injection D3 (SPAdes) | ecosystem: Environmental > Terrestrial > Deep subsurface > Rock core/Sediment | place: Rifle, Colorado...
GTGCCTCCTACCGGTCTTGAGCGACGACACACACAACCCCACCCCCACACGCCTGTTGTGCGATGAACCCCAGCGCTGACAAAACCCGTCTGCTGTCATGGTGGCCCTCGGTTGGGCGGCAAGGCTGAAGAAACCTGGGGTGGCAAACGGGCCTGCCCCTGCAACACGGCCGTGACCTGCAAACGCCCCACCTTGCAGCACGGGCACAGGCCCACATCCATCTTGGCCACGCGCGCCATGAACGCTTGGGCCGACTCCATGGCCTTGGCATTGGGTTGTGGCATCTGCAACGCAAGCCTGGCCGCATTGAGCTTGACCGCTTTGCAGCTTGACGCCAGCACGCCATAGTGGCGAATACGCTTGATGCCGGTGGGCAGCACATGCAACATGAAGCGGCGCACAAACTCCGTACCCGCCAAGCGCTGCAATCTTTTGCCACCGTGCTCGTTGGCACGCACCGTGAACGCGACCAGGCATCCTTGGCCCGCATGCCGCACTGCGGGCAGTGCCGGTTGCGGCACAAGTGGTATTGCCAGCGGCTGTGACCACATTTATCGCAAGTCAACTGCTGCCCGCCCAGCGCTGGTGTGCGACAGGCAACAATACCCCGCAAGGCTTTGGCCTGGGGTGTGCTCAGGGCGTGGGTTGCCAAGTTCGCTGCGCCAAACCGGCGAGCAGATCCAGTGGATTGATGTCTTTGGGTGGGTGAAACTGGGGGCTGATCAAGTGCAGGTAGCGCCCGGTGGTGCTGATGTGACTATGACCGAGCAGTTTCTGGATGGTGAAGAGGTCTACGCTGCCCACCTTTACACCCATGTGCTCAAGGTGGCTGCGGGTGGCACGGCCAGCCCGCTAGATGCGCTCAGTATCCTGGTGTAATGAATGCCGACTCCCGCTACGAAGCCGCCAAAGACATCGACACAACAATCCACACTTTTTGTTTTACTCACGCGCCACCATGATCATGGTGATGAAACTAAAAAACTCGGCCATCGCGCTCATAGAACACAAGCCCAACCCGCTGAATATGGGCTTCAAGCTCAGGGTGTTTGAGTTCTGCAAACACCGACAGGTCAATGCTGTAGGGCAGCAGCAAATCATCCAGTGCTTCGGCAATGGTGGCGCACAGGGCGGGCGTGACGTCTGGGCCGTATAGGGTCAGGTCAATGTCGGAACCAGGTTTGTAGTTTCCTTTGGCACGTGACCCGTACAACACGGCCCGGTCTACTGCAGGGTATTGCGCCAGCACGGCGCAGATTTGATCTACCGTGGGCTTTGGCAGTCCGTATTTCATGTGTCGGGATCGGCTTGTGCGCTGAGGGTGGTGAAGGTGTTTGCCATCGCAGAAAAGGCCGGGTAAAAGCGGGTCAGGATGTCAGCCGCAATGTTTGACGCGATGGCGGTGTTGTAGGTGTGTGAGGTCAGGTTGCGGGCTTTGATCATGTCCATCCACGCATCGCCGTCTTGAATAAGGGCATCTTTAAAGGCCTGGCGGGTCGCGTTTTTAGAGCCGATCAGGCCCACAAAGCCCTGCGCATCCAGGTAGTCTTTCAACACATTCCAGGCCAGTTCGTGGGTGAATTCAAAGCCCTGAATCAAGCCCTGCTGTTCCAGTTTGGTGAGCGGGCGTTGCTGTGCAAGCGCCACCGCATCGGTGAGCGTTTGCAGGGCGTTGAGGTAATTATTGAAACGCTGCTTCCAGCGGATGTCTTCAGTCATGGTGTTCACCTGTTTCTGGTGAGTTTACACACCTGTCACCGACCGCCATATGGCATCCATTACGGCGATCACGCCGTGGCTTCATGACGCCGGTCACAAACTGGATCCTATATGGCGGTCGGTGACAAGCGCGACACAATCGGTCATTTCTACTAAAGTTACTATGGTTTATTATTGTTATTCAGTCAATTGATAAACTACGGTAAGCTTACTCAATATGAATCCTCTGACCAACCCCTTTTCACCCGGCGCTGGCAATCAACCCCCAGAGCTGGCCGGGCGCGCTGAATTGTTGCGTCGTGTTGAGATCTTGTTGGCGCGTGTTAAAGCCGGTCGCAGTGAACAAAGCATGTTCATGGTGGGGCTACGCGGGGTCGGGAAAACCGTGCTGCTCAACCGGGTGCGCGAAATCGCGGTGGCACAGGGCTACCAAGCCCTGCTGATTGAAGCCCACGAAAACAAACCACTGCCCCAACTGCTGCTGCCGCCCCTGCGCCAAACCCTGTTTGCGCTGGACCGCATGCAAAACGTCAGCCAGAAGGTCAAACGTGGCTTGCGTGTGTTGCGCAGCTTCATCGGTGCGGTCAAGGTCAAGGTGGGCGACGCTGAGTTTGGTCTGGACATTGACCCCGAAACCGGCAGCGCCGACAGTGGTGACCTGGAGGCAGATCTGGCCGAGTTGTTTGTGGCGGTGGGTGAAGCTGCGGCGGACCGTGGCACGGCAGTGGCCATCATCATTGATGAATTGCAGTACCTGGCCGAGGCTGAGATGAGCGCCCTCATCATGGCCATTCACCGGGTGTCGCAACGCAACCTGCCCATGGTGTTGATCGGCGCCGGGTTGCCACAACTGGTGGGGCTGGCTGGCAAGTCCAAGTCGTATGCCGAACGGCTGTTTACTTACCCTGAGGTGGGTGCGCTCTCAGCGGCTGATGCGGCGCAGGCATTGCAGGGGCCGGTCACGTCACAAGGGGTGACGTTTACACCCGAGGCATTGGCCGAGGTCTACCGTGTGACCCAGGGTTACCCGTACTTTTTGCAGGAGTGGGGCTACCAGTCCTGGAACCTGGCAGCGCAGTCACCGATCGACCTGGCGCTGATCCAGCAAACCACCATCGCCTCAACCAAGCGGCTCGACAGCAGTTTTTTCAGGGTGCGTTTTGATCGCCTGACACCCAGGGAAAAAGACTACTTGTGTGCATTGGCCGAGCTCGGCATAGGCAACCAACGCTCGGGTGGGGTGGCTGAGCGTTTGGGTGTCAAGGTGCAAACCATCGCGCCGCTGCGCTCCAGCCTGATCAAAAAAGGCATGATCTACAGCCCTGCGCACGGTGACACGGCGTTTACCGTGCCCTTGTTTGACCAGTTCATGTTGCGCACCATGCCAGAGGGGTCGCGCAAGGCTGTGGTGCAGACCCCATAACCGACCTCCAGCCGGTCTGTTGCCACACGCCAGCACAGGTCTCAAAACTTCCTGACCTCAATCCCGTTCTTTTGCAGCGCGTAGCCCATTTGCCGCGGCGAAATTTTCAGCAGGCGGGCGGCCTTGGCCTGCACCCAGCCGCAGCGCTCCATGGCCCAGATCAGACGCTCACGTTCCCCTTCGGGCTTGCCGTCGGCGGGCGGCGCAGTGGCGTCACCGTCTGCGGGCACGGCGCTTTCAACGGGCTCGCCGCCAAACGCAGCAGCCGCCGGTGCCGGTGCCGGTGCAATCGACGCTGGCGGCATGGCCACTTCTTCGATGGGGATGTCAGCCAGACGGATGGGACGAACGGCGTCTTCGCGGTCGATGTGGTGCAGCACCTGGGTCAGGCAGCGGTTTTCCCGGCATGGAAATGACAGGTCGGTGATGGCGTCCGCGTGCGCCATGGTGGCCGTGCGCTCGACGCAGTTTTCCAGCTCGCGCACGTTGCCGGGCCAGTAGCAACTGGTCAGCACACGCATGGCGGCAGGGCTGAAGCGGGTGGCGCGCGCGTTTTCGTGGTTGAAGCGATCCAGAAAAAGCTGCGCCATGGCCGGAATATCGTCGCGGCGTTCGCGCAGCGGCGGTAGCTGGATGCTGACCACGTTGATACGGTAGTAGAGGTCGGCGCGGAACTCGCCGGCCTGCACCATGCGCTCCAGGTTGCGGTTGGTGGCCAGGATCAGCCGCACATCGACCTTGACCACGGTGGAGCCGCCCACACGCTCAAACTCGCGCTCTTGCAACACGCGCAACAGCTTGGCCTGGAACGAAGCCGAGATGTCGCCAATTTCGTCCAGAAACAGCGTGCCGCCGTGCGACATTTCAAAGCGCCCCTTGCGCTGGCCCTGGGCGCCGGTGAAAGAGCCTTTTTCGTGGCCAAACAATTCGCTCTCAAGCAGCGACTCGGTCAGCGCAGCGCAATTGACGCGCACAAACGCTTCGCGCTTGCGTGGTGACAGGTTGTGGATGGCGCGCGCAATCACCTCTTTGCCGGTACCGCTTTCGCCACGCAGCAGCACCGTGGTGCGCGCCGGTGCCACCTGGTGCACCTGGTCAAAAACTTCCTGCATGGGTCTGGAAATGCCCACGACCTGGTCGATCTGCTGGTTGGGCTTGAGCACCTTGCCCATGCGCCGCACCTCATCCTGCATGGTGTCGTGCGCGGCACTCACACTGCGGTGTAGCAACAGTGCCTGCCCCATCAGGGTGGCTACCATTTTGAGAAGCTGCAAGTCGTACGAGAAGCTCCGGCGTTCGTCAGGATTGAGGCAGTCAATGGCCAGTACACCGACGACACGGCGATCAGCATGAATCGGCGTGACCAGCATGGCCACCGCAACGCCCGGGCTCTGGTCTGCCCCACCGGTGCGGTTAAGAAACAGCGGCTCAGTGCGCACATCAGGGACGATGACCTGTATGCCGTTGGCAAAGACACGGCCCACAATGCCCTCGCCGGTCCGAAACTGCAAACGCTGCTGCTCGTCGCGGGTCAGCCCCACGGCGCACAAGCCGCGCAGGTAAGCATCCGGCTCGGCCAGCACCACAAAGGCACGCCGCCAGTCGAAGGCATGCACCAGATGGTTCAAGGCTTCGCGGAAGGTTTTGGCGACATCCAGTGACGCGGCCAGTGTCTTGCTGACTTCGTAAATTGCGTTGAGTTCACGCCGGGCTTCAATGGCCTGTGTGTTCATCATGTGGATCTCCGGTTAACGTGACTTAATGCCAACACATTCGCCACGGTGAGATTCAATGCAAGAAACGTACCGCCATCGTTTCAGGCCCTTTTTTTTGCACCAGTCCCAACCGTCAGTTTTTCCGACAAACGAGACAAGACAGCGACACGCTGCGGCAACAGCCACAGACAAAAACAACAATCAGCGCATTTGCAGTCACTGATTTGCCCGAAACAGGCATGGCATTGAAATTGCAGAACAGCAGGTGTCCACCACTTTTCAGGAGCCTGCCATGCCAGACACCAGCCGCAACAAGGCCACTGCCCGTGCCGCTCAGCCGGTCTACCTTGACTACGCGGCCACCACGCCGGTGGACCCCCGTGTGGCCAGAAAAATGATCCCGTACCTGACGGAGCTCTTCGGCAACCCGGCCAGCCGCTCGCACGCTTTTGGCTGGGCCGCAGATGAGGCGGTGGAGCTGGCCCGCGAGCAGGTGTGTGCCCTGATCAACGCCGACCCGCGTGAACTCGCCTGGACCTCGGGCGCCACCGAGTCCAACAATCTGGCCATCAAGGGGGCGGCGCACTTTCACCATGGCAAAGGCAAACACCTGGTCACGGTGGCGACCGAGCACAAGGCGGTGCTTGACAGCATGCGCGAGCTGGAGCGCGAAGGCTTTGAGGTCACGGTGCTGCCGGTGTTGCCCAGCGGTCTGTTGGACCTGGCCGTGTTTGAAGCCGCCCTGCGCCCCGATACGGTGCTGGCCTCGGTCATGATGGTCAACAACGAAACCGGTGTCATTCAGGATGTGGCCGCATTGGGTGCCATTTGCCGCACTAAAAAGGTGCTGTTTCATGTGGATGCCGCACAGGCGGCGGGCAAGGTGGCGATTGATCTGGAGGTGTTACCGATCGACATGATGTCGCTCTCTGCCCACAAGATTTACGGACCCAAAGGCATTGGCGCCCTGTATGTGCGGCGCAAACCCCGCGTGCGTATTGAGGCCCAGATGCACGGCGGCGGGCATGAACGCGGCATGCGCTCGGGCACGCTGCCCACGCACCAGATCGTCGGCATGGGCGAAGCCTTTTGGCTGGCGCGCGAAAACATGGCCGCTGACAACGCCCGCATCAGCGCTCTGCGTGCGCGGCTTTGGGCGGGTTTCCTGAAGATGGACGCGGTGGTGCTCAACGGCGACGAAGAACACCGCGCCGTGCAGTACCTCAACGCCAGCTTTAACTATGTCGAAGGTGAGTCGCTGCTGATGGGCATCAAGGGCGTGGCCGTGTCGTCGGGCTCGGCCTGTACCTCAGCATCTCTTGAGCCCAGTTACGTGTTGCGCGCCATGGGCCGCAGCGACGAACTGGCCCACAGCTCGGTGCGTTTTTCTATTGGCCGCTTCACCACGGTGGAAGACATCGATTTCACCATTGCGCAAGTCACGCAGGTGGTCACCAAATTACGCGCCATGAGTCCGCTGTGGGACATGGTGCAAGCCGGGATTGACCTCAATTCGATCCAGTGGTCTGAACACTGAACCCGCCCCCACACCTTTTTTGACACACGGAGAATCACCATGGCATACAGCGAAAAGGTCGTCGACCACTACGAGAACCCACGCAACGTCGGCGCCTTCGAGGCGGGCGATGACAGTGTCGGCACCGGCATGGTGGGTGCGCCCGCCTGCGGCGACGTGATGCGGCTGCAGATCCGTGTCAATGCGCAGGGCGTGATCGAAGATGCCAAGTTCAAAACCTATGGTTGTGGCTCGGCCATTGCGTCCAGCTCACTCGTCACCGAATGGGTGCGCGGACGCACCTTGGACGAAGCACTGGCCATCAAGAACGCGGACATTTCCGAGGAACTGGCCTTGCCACCGGTCAAGATCCATTGCTCCATATTGGCCGAAGATGCCATCAAGGCCGCCGTGGCCGACTTCCGCTCGCGCCACCCCAGCGGTGCCGCCACGCTGGTGTCGGAGCAGATTGCCTGCGCTTCCACAACACGCTAATTCGCCCCGTTCATTGACCCCGATCTCACACCCAACCAAGGAATCACCATGGAAGCTGCATTGACAAGTTCAACCCCGGTAGCACCAGAGCTCATGCCCAACATGCTGGAATTTACCCAGCAGGCGGCCGCCAAGGTGGCGGATTTGATCATTGAAGAAGGCAACCCGGACCTCAAACTCCGCCTGTATGTCACGGGTGGCGGTTGTTCGGGTTTTTCTTACGGCTTTGCTTTTGACGATGCGGTGGCCGAGGACGACACCCAAATCGTGACCGCGGGTGTTTCACTGGTGGTGGATGCCATGAGCCTGCAGTACGTGGTAGGCGCCCGGGTTGACTTCGAGGACGGCCTGGAAGGCTCGCGCTTCGTGATTCATAACCCCAATGCCCAGACCACGTGCGGTTGCGGCAGCTCGTTCTCGGTTTGAGGAGTCTTGCCATGTCTGTTTCTTTAACACCTGCTGCTGCCCGCCACGTAGAGAAATCCCTGGCCAAGCGCGGCAGCGGCATCGGCCTGCGTCTGGCGGTCAAGACCAGCGGTTGCAACGGCTTTGCCTACGCGCTCGAATTCGTCGATTCAACCAATGCTGACGACGAATGCTTTGAGACCCATGGTGTCAAGGTCATTGTGGACCCGCGCAGCCTGGGCATGCTGGCTGGCACCGAGCTTGACTTTGTGCGTGAAGGCCTGAACGAAGGCTTTAAATTTACCAACCCGAACGCCAAGGCCAATTGCGGCTGTGGCGAGAGCTTCGCGGTCTGAACCAGAGCGCCCACCCTATGGCACTGCTGCAAATCGCCGAACCCGGCCAAAGCGCCGCACCGCACCAGCACCGCTTGGCGGCGGGCATTGACCTGGGCACCACCAACTCGCTGATTGCCACGGTGCAAAGCGCCGTGGCACGGGCGCTGCCGGACGAGGAGGGCGCGTTGCTGTTGCCTTCCGTGGTGCGCTATTTGCCGGGCAACGGCATTGTGGTGGGGCGCGAGGCGCAGGACAGCCAGGCCGAAGACCCCGAGAACACCATCGTTTCGGTCAAACGGTTCATGGGCCGCAGCCTGACGGACGTGAAAGAAGCCGCCGGTTTACCTTACCGTTTTGTGGATGCGCCCGGTATGGTGGGCATCACCACCGTGGCGGGTGAGCGCTCACCCGTGCAGGTGTCCGCCGAGATTTTGACCGCCCTGCGTGAGCGCGCTGAAGTGTCGCTTGGTGGCCCGCTGGCGGGCGTGGTGATCACCGTCCCCGCCTACTTTGACGATGCCCAACGCCAGGCCACCAAAGATGCCGCCCGGCTGGCGGGCTTGACGGTGTTGCGCCTGCTCAATGAGCCCACCGCTGCGGCCATCGCCTACGGGCTGGACAAAGCCGCAGAAGGCACGTTTGCCATTTACGACCTGGGTGGTGGCACCTTTGACATTTCGATCCTGCATCTGACCAAAGGGGTGTTCGAGGTGCTGGCCACCGGTGGCGACTCGGCCTTGGGCGGCGACGACTTTGACCATGCGACTGCCGAGTGGTTTTGTGCCCAGCACGGCCTCCAGGGCCTGGCTGCTTTGCCACCGGGTGCCCAGCGCAGCCTGCTGGCAGCCGCCCGCAAAGCCAAAGAAACACTTTCCAGCCATGAGACCGCCGCCATGTCTCTGCCGGGCGCCGACGGTGCCGCACAACACGCCATTCTTTCCAGCACCCAGTTTGCAGAACTCGGTGCCCCGCTGATCGCCCGCACCCTGTCGGCCACCAAGCGGGCTTTGCGCGATGCCAAACTGACCATCAACGACATCACCGGCGTGGTGCTGGTGGGTGGCTCAACCCGCATGCCGATCGCACGCGATGCGGTGCGTGCCTTGTTTGAGCGCGACCCCTTGGTGGACATTGACCCGGACCAGGTGGTGGCCATCGGTGCCGCCTTGCAGGCCAATGTGTTGGCTGGCAATAGCGGCGGTGATGAATGGCTGCTGCTGGACGTGTGCCCGCTGTCGCTGGGCATTGAGACCATGGGCGGACTGGTTGAAAAAATCATCCCGCGCAATTCCACCCTGCCGATTGCCCGCGCCCAGGAATTCACCACCTTCAAGGACGGCCAGACCGCCATGTCGCTGCATGTGGTGCAGGGCGAACGCGAGTCGGTGGCGCACTGCCGCTCGTTGGCGCGTTTTGAGTTGCGCGGCATTCCGCCTGCGGTGGCGGGCTCGGTGCACATCCGGGTGAGTTTTCAGATTGATGCCGACGGGCTGCTGTCGGTGACAGCGCGTGACCAGGCCAGCGGTATTGAAGCCCACATCGAGGTCAAACCCACTTACGGCCTGGCCGACGCTCAAATCTCGGCCATGCTGCAAGACGCCATCGGTTCGTCCAAAGCCGACATGCTGCTGCGCTCGCTGCGTGAGGCGCAGGTGGACGCCCGCCGCATGCTTGATGCCACCGAGGCGGCCCTGGGCCAGGATGCGGCGCTGTTGTCGGCGCAGGAAATCAGCACCATTCATCAGGCCATGTTCAGGGTGGGCGACATGCTGGAGACTGAAGCGCCACTGGACGAGTTGCGTCTTGCCACTGCCGTGCTGGGGGCTGTGACCGACACCTTTGCAGCGCGCCGCATGAACGCGTCCATCAGCCAGGCGCTTGCCGGGCGCACCATGGACAGTCTGGTCTAAGCGAGCCGCTGCGTACCCGGTTCATCATTCAAAACCCACGAAGCTGTCACATGCCCCAAGTTCGCCTCTTGCCCCATCCCGACCTGTGCCCCGAGGGCCGCGAGATCCACGTCAAAACCGGTGCATCGCTGTGCGAAAGTCTGCTCAAAGCGGGCGTGGCGATCGAGCACGCCTGCGAGATGGTGACAGCCTGTTCCACCTGCCATGTCTATGTGCGCCAGGGCGGTGATGCATTGACCGAAGCGGGCGACGATGAAAACGACCAGCTCGACAACGCCTGGGGACTGGAAGCGCAGTCACGGCTGGCGTGCTGCGTCAAACTGGGCGAGACCGACATCACGGTGGAGTTTCCTCGGCATACCAGGAATCATGCTCGGGAGCATTGAGTTCTCTGCTTTCTTTGATTTTGGTTAGCGGGGCAGGCCGGGTCTCGCCCCGGCGGGCGACTCACTTTCTCTTGCTTCGCCAAGAGAAAGTAAGCAAAGAGAAGGCGAGCCGAATTCGTCGCCCCTTCGCTGCGCTACGGGTAAGCTGCGTTGCTCGGTCCGGGCGGGGTCTGGCTAAACTCGCTTCGCTCAAACAACGCCAGCCCTGATCCGCCCAGCCCTGCGCTACTCGCCTCCTCATCACGGCGGGGGGAGGACAACCGACGACCTCTGCGACGTTGCAAAGAGCTATAGTGGCGCCATTGCTATCCAGCTTGCTGTCTTTTTTGGAATTGTTATAGTGGCCGGAGGTCCGAGATGCCTCAAATTACATTTACTGTCGGCATCGGAGTCCGTGGTCCAATCGCCCCCGGCGGGTACATGGTCGGACGGAAGCTGATCGAAGTGTCCTATCCACCCGGACTCAACTTAGGCTTCACCGTTGTCGAATTCCCAAAGAGTCTTAGCACGCTGTTCATAGTCTCCTGGGAGGATAGGGGCGGAAAGGTTGCGGCGAAGCTACGAAGCAGCAGCTTCGAACGACATCTTCCCATCTACGAGGCGCTTTCCGCCATCTCAGAACTTCTCCTTGCCTACAAACTTGTACGCGTATGGCACACCGATGGTCGAGGCCTGCGGACTATTGGAATCGGCGACACCCTCGTCTATTTCTCAGCGATAGACGGCAAGCAAACTGGTGACCTCAATGTCGGTCTGAAGAACTACGAAGGAAACAACGCTTGGGTCAGTGCGGCGACGTCCGCTGATCCTCATGGAACAACGGAGCTTGCGCTACCGCACATAGCCACGCAGACTATGCCTGTCGCAAGGCGCTACGTGCGATGCTTCGAACTTTTGGAGCACGGCTTCTATTCTGAAGCATTCATAGTGGCATTCTCCGTGCTCGACGACCTCGTTCAACAAATTCTTCACGACTTACTTCAAGAAAAAGGGCTTGTCACGAAGGCAGAACGAGACGAACTCTTGCGAGGAATCAAGGAGAATCGCCTTAAACTTTACCTAGGCCCGGTGTTAAAGCTAGCGATTGGACATGACATTGAGTCCATGTGGCCCGCAGCTCGCAACGCGTTGGAATGGCTGAACACGACTCGAAATAGAATCGCTCACGCTGCGGAATCGGTTGATCACGCCTCCGCTGCCAAGGCCATCTTCGCCTGCCTGAAAGTTCTCGTGCTATTAAAAGACAATGGCGTTGCAGACATCGAGATTCCCGTCGAGCTATTTCGACATGCAAAACTCACAGCGGCTTGGACCACAGACGCACCAGACTGGGTACCGAAGGGCGAGATTGCTGAAGCCATGGACTTCAGGTCCTGAAAGACATTGGGGTCACGACCAAAAAGCTCGCTGCTACCCTCGTTTTCAAGGAACAAACATGAGCAAGAAAATCAAGGTTGAGGAACTTCCCGACTTCGACCTGGCTGAGCACCTGAAGACCGACGAGGACATTGCCACGTATCTCAGCGTCGTGCTGGAGGATGATGACTCGTCCGAATTGATGCACGCCTTGGGCGTGGTGGCTCGCGCACGCGGCATGACCGAGGTCGCCCGTGCGGCGGGCCTGACGCGCGAGGCGCTTTACAAGGCCTTGCGCCCCAATTCCCAGCCGCGCTTTGACACCATTGCCCGCGTCTGCCGCGCCCTGGGTCTGAAGCTCACAGCGCAGGTGCATGCTCATGGCTGATGCGGCGCTCAAGGAACAGCGTCAGTGCATCTGCCATTTGTGCGGTGCTGGCCGGCGGTGGCGTTGACTTTCGGCGGCCTGAAATCAGTTTGCCAATTCAGCCAGCAAGCCTGGGTGACGGCTGATCAGCTTGAGCAGGCTTTGCGCGGCCCCGCTGGGCACCTTGCGGCCCTGTTCCCACTCTTGCAGCGTCCGCACCGACACCCCGGTGGCGCGCGCAAATTCGGACTGCGACAGACCTGATTGCGCCCGCGCCGCCACTAGTTGCCACTGCGGCCCCACCAGCACCTCCTGTTTTTCCAGTGTGCCGTCAGCGCGCAACACCGTGCGGCGCACACTGCCATCGGCCAATGGCTCAAACGTGGTCTTGCGGGCCCATTGGCCGGCCTTCATTTCACGCACCGATTGCAGCAGTTCAGCGCCAATGTCGCGCCCGGCGTCACGGGTCTTCAGTTGTGCATCAGTCATCATGGTCCAACACCTCTTTAATTTGTTTCAACACCGCACCAGGAATGCTGGCACGCACGCTTTTGGCATAAATCACCAGTAGCAAAATCTGCCCGACTGCATTGCGCGTGTAGTAGCACACCCGCACCCCGCCTGACTTTCCTGTGCCAGCGCGTGCCCAGCGCACCTTGCGCACGCCGCCGGAGCCCCGCACCACATCACCGGCCTCTGGGTGCTCCAGCAAGAACTGCTGAAACGCGGTGTAGTCTTCTTCAGTGAGATAGTCATACACCATCCTGGAAAACAGACTCGACTCAATGAACTCGTATTTCATAATCAATTATACGCTTTAGACGTATAAAATTAACCCTATCAATACGCCGGAGTCCCCATGCCCAATCCTGAATTCCCCATCGCCATCGCCGCCCTGGACGCAGCACCGCGCACCAAGCCTTCCAACTACCCGGAGCCGTTTGCATCGCGCATGGTGGGGCGGGAAAAGCGGCCCTTGGGTGATCTGTTCGGCTTGTCGAATTTCGGCGTCAACCTGACGCGCCTCGCTCCGGGGGCCGGCTCCGCGCTGCGTCACGCCCACACCAAACAGGATGAATTCGTCTATGTGCTCGAAGGCCACCCGGTGCTGATCACGGACCAGGGCGAGACGCCGCTGGCACCGGGCATGTGCGCGGGCTTCAAGGCCGGCAGCGGCAATGGCCACCAACTGGTGAACCGGACCGGCGCCGACGTTCTCTACCTCGAAGTGGGCGACCGCACCCCCGGTGACACCGGGACCTACCCGGATGACGACCTGCAAGCCGCCTTGGGTCAGGATGGGCAATGGCAGTTCGCGCACAAGGACGGAACCCCGTATTGAGGCGCTGGCTGTCATTGCGACCCCCAATACACCCAGTTTCTTCACCGTGCCAACCGTGCGGTGAATGCTTCCAATTGCAGGCACATGTACATGATGGTAATATACAAAAATGCTTGATCTGAACAAACTTTCCGGGTTCAATTGGGATGATGGCAATGCTCGAAAGAACGAAAAGCATGGCGTCTCTATGGCAGAAGCTGAGCAAGTTTTCTTCAATGCGCCATTGCTGCTTTTAGAAGATGCAGCGCATAGCCAGCAAGAACCAAGAATTCACGCGTTGGGGAAAACGGATGAGGGGCGAGCACTGCACATCACGTTCACCCTGCGGTCGTCAGGAACGTTGATACGGGTCATTTCAGCCAGAGACATGCATCGCAAGGAGCGCGCCGTTTATGAACAAGCAACGTAAAACTATTCCAACATTTGCCAACGAGGCACAGGAGCGTGCGTTCTGGGAAGCCAATGATTCCACCGATTACCTCGACTGGTCGAAAGCCAATAAGGTGACCTTGCCCAACTTGAAACCTACGACCAAGACGATTTCGCTTCGACTGCCTCAGCATTTGCTGGACTCCATCAAAGCGGCCGCAAATTCCCGGGATGTGCCATACCAATCATTGATCAAGATCTGGCTGCAAGAAAAGCTGCGCGCGCATTGATTGCTGCGTGGTCCAGTGCAAGAGGCACTGGGCTTGTCGCCACCGGACAAGACCAGGAGGCGGTGACTAATTTATTCACTCAGTCGGCTCCGCCTCGCACCGACCCACCCGGCGCTGTCCGAAGCAACACATTCCCAACGACCGTCCATGATAGTAAAAACGGGTAGCCGACCCAAGACCCGACAAACCCATCCCGCAATCCGTCTTTCAGTATGTCGCCCGGATGGCGTGCCGCGCATTCCAGAGGACGATTCAAAATGAGAATTGCTGTATTTTTGGACACTGATAAGCCCATAATCCCATCACCCTGTAGCGAACTGTGCGTCATGCGAATATCATCGACGATATGATAAAAAAGCCAAAACTGGTCATCGATACCAATATCCTGGTGGCTGCCACGCGCAATCGGCAAGGGCCGTCTTTCGCATTGTTGCAATGCATCAGGTATGGTCAGTTGGTCATGTGTTGCAGCCCGGCACTGTTTCTGGAATACGAAGATGTATTGAAGCGTTCCGGTCAATTGGCTGTTTCAGGATTGTTGGTGAGTGATATCGATGCCATTTTGAATGAGTTGGCTGGTTTGGTTGAGCCAGTCACCACGCATTACCAATGGCGCCCGCAATTGCGCGATCCGGCAGATGAAATGGTGCTGGAGGCTGCGGTGAATGCGCAAGCCGATGCTATCGTGACCTACAACCTGCGTGATTTCAAACCAGCCCAACTGTTTGGCATGGCGGTGCTTAACCCACAGCAAGTCTTCAAACAGTTTCACTTTGCCGTTAACAGGAGCCAGACACCATGAGCAGTTACGCCTTACGCTTGCCCGAATCGCTCAAACAAGCAGCGAAACGCATCGCGGCCGCCGATGACACCACCATGAACCAGTTTTTTGTGGTGGCTATTGCTGAAAAAATCAGCGCCATGGAAACGGCCAAATTTTTCGAAAAACGTGCGGCACTGGCCGATCCAGGCAAGGCACAAGCTGCTTGGGACAAGGTGGGCACCGGCGCTGCACTGGTGGGTGACACTTGGCAAGACTAGCCCAAGGCCCTGCTGATCCGGTCTGACCGGTGCTGTTTTCAAGCAGGGTGGCGTTCTCTCTGTCTGAAACAGCACATTTCCGACAAGCACCGTTCGTCGCCCAGCCGGGCAGTCCGCATCAAGCCCGACAAACCTGCCCCATAAGCCCTGTTGGCAGGCGCAAATAGCCCCAAAACCAGATGGCATGGCCCTTGCAAAGGAGGTAGGCAAAGGACGCCACACCATGCCTCTGAACCTCATCATCAACGACACCACCTTGCGCGACGGCGAACAAACTGCCGGCGTCGCTTTCACGGTCGATGAGAAGTGCGCCATTGCCTGCGCGCTGGCCGCAGCCGGTGTGCCGGAGATGGAAATTGGCATCCCCGCCATGGGCGACGAAGAAATTGACTGCATCAACGCCATTGCCGCGCTGGACCTGCCCGCCGCCTTGATGGTCTGGGGTCGCCTGACCGACGCCGATCTGGCCAGTGCGCTGCGTTGTGAGGCAGACATTGTTCACCTGTCGATCCCGGTGTCGGACATTCACCTGCAGCACAAGATGCGCCAGCCGCGCGATTGGGTGCTGACGCAGGTGACCCGGGTGATCGAGCACGCCGTGGCCAGCGGCCGCAAGATTTCATTGGGTGCAGAAGATGCCTCCCGCGCCGATGCCGACTTTTTGGCGCTGGTGGCCCGGCGCGCCCAGGCTTGTGGTGCCAGCCGGATTCGTTTTGCCGACACGCTGGGCGTGCTGGACCCGTTCACCACCCATGAGGCCATCTCAAGGTTGCGCGATGCGGTGGACATCGAGATTGAAATCCACGCCCACAACGACCTGGGTCTGGCCACCGCCAACACCCTGGCCGCCTTGCGTGCCGGCGCCACCCATGCCAACACCACGGTCAACGGCCTGGGCGAACGCGCCGGCAATGCGGCCCTGGAAGAAGTGGTGATGGGGGTGCGCCATCTGCACCATGCCCAAACCGGTGTCGACACCCAGGCACTGGTGTCGATCTCTCACCTGGTGGCGCGTGCCTCGGGCCGCCAGGTGGCGTTCAACAAAAGTATTGTGGGCGAGGCGGTGTTCACCCACGAGTCCGGCATCCACATTGACGGGCTGCTGAAAAACGCCGCCACTTATGAGAGTTTTGACCCGTCAGAATTGGGCCGCCAGCGGCGCACCGTGCTGGGCAAACACTCTGGCTCACAGGCGGTGCGCCAGGCCTATGGCTTGCTGGGTGTGGTGCTGGACGACGATGCGCTCACGGCCCGCCTGCTGGCACGCATCCGCGACCACGCCATGCGCGTCAAGCAGGAAGCCACGGCAGACGAGTTGCGCAGCTTTTTGCTGGAATCGCTTGTGCCAGGCAGTTACCACGCCGCTGGCAGGGTGGCATGAGGCCAGACATGCACGCCAAAGACCTCGCCCAGCCCACGCCGCAGGCCTTGCCGCCTGACGCGGCAGTGCCATCCTGGTGGACGCTGGTGTTGGCCGACGTGCACTGTGTGCTTGACCGTGACCCGGCCGCGCGCAACTTGTTGGAAGCCTGGACGATTTACCCTGGCGTTCACGCGATTGCGTTGCACCGCATGGCGCATGTGCTGTGGCAACGTGGCTGGCGTTACCTGCCGCGCTGGATGTCGTTTTTTGCCCGTTGGCTGACCCATGTGGACATTCATCCTGGCGCCGTGATCGGCAAGCGGTTTTTTATTGACCATGGCGCCGGCATTGTGATTGGTGAAACGGCGGTGGTGGGTGACGATGTCACGCTCTACCACGGTGTGACCTTGGGTGGCACCAGCTGGCGCGCCGGCAAACGCCATCCGACCCTGGGCAACCAGGTGGTGGTGGGTGCTGGCGCCAAGATTCTTGGGCCAATCCAGGTGGGTGACCGGGTGCGTATTGCAGCCAACTCGGTGGTGATTGATGCGGTGCCCGCAGACACCACGGTGGTCGGTATTCCGGGGCGGGTGGTGGCACCCAGCCGCCGTTCCACCCACGGCTTTGATCTGGACCACCACCTGATTCCTGACCCGGTGGGCAAGGCCATTGCCTGCCTGCTGGACCGGGTGGCGCAACTGGAGTTGACCGTCCAGTCCCAAGCCCTGATTTTTGCCACCCCCGAGGCACCTTGCGGCGCGTGTGACGACCACTGCACAGAGCCGGGATTCAAGCGCTCCCAACTTCAAACCTCAACCCTGGAGTAAATCCCCATGGAAACCTTTCTTCAACAGCTCAAAGCCCTGTCCTCCGCAGAAGACTTTCTTCAGTACTTTGGTGTGCCATTCGATCAGCATGTGGTCAATGTCAGCCGCCTGCACATCCTGAAGCGATTTTTCCAGTACATCCGCCAGGAAAACCTGCTGGCCATGACCGATGAAGTGGGTTTGTTTACCCAGTACCGTGAGCAATTGGTCAAGGCCTATGGCGACTTCGTCAAATCAACGCCTGCGCAAGAAAAAGTGTTCAAGGTGTTTCAGGATGTCAATGGCCGCCAGCATGTGACGCTGGACAGCCTCAAGTCATCGCTGCCACGCCGGGCCCTGGCTTGAAAGGATATGGCGTGATGTGCCACTTGTCCACCCCCGCGCCACCCGCCAATGGGGTGACGCCAGCGCCCAAGCCAGCTGCGGTGGGTCGTCGTCGGCTGCTGATGCTGGCCGCCGTTTTGCCACTGGCCGCCTGGCGTCTTCAGCAGCCTACCGAGGCAGCGCCTTTGCACTGGCAAGGCTTGGCTCTGGGCGCACCTGCATCACTGGTGCTTCACCATGGCGGGGACCTGCGCAATGCACAAGCGGCATTAACCGCCACGCTGGCCGAGGTGGCGCGACTGGAGGCCATGTTCAGCCTGTTTCGGGCCGACTCGGTGATCTCGACGCTCAATCGAAGCGGCCGTGTTGACAACGCACCAGCCGAGTTTGTTGCGCTGCTGCACACTGCACTGGATATGGCAGCGCTCTCGAACGGCGTGTTTGACCCGAGCATTCAACCGCTCTGGGCTCTGTACTTTGACCATTTTGTCGTGGAAGGCCATACCCGGCCGCCCGCCGCTGAACAAGTGGCGCAAGCGCGTGCCCTGGTCGACTGGCGCGGCGTGCAGTTGACCGGTTTTGATGTGTCGCTGGCGCGCGCAGGCATGGGTCTGTCGCTCAACGGCGTGGCACAAGGCTTCATCACTGACCGCTGCAGCGAGGTGCTGCGCTCTTACGGCTTCATCCACACACTGGTGGACATGGGTGAGCCACGCGCCGTGGCTGCCAAGCCCGATGGTTCTGCCTGGCAGATCGGCCTGGCCGACCCGCGTCAGCCAAACCAGGCGCTGCATACCTTGTCAGTGCGTGACCAGGCCGTGGCGACTTCAGGTGGTTATGGCACACGGCTCGACGTTGGTGGCCTTTATACCCACCTGATCAACCCCCGGACTGGTCGCACAGCACCGGCGTTTGAGAGTGTCACCGTGCTTGCACCCACCGCGACCCAGGCCGATGCCCTGTCCACCGCGCTGGCACTGATGCCCCGCGGCGACGTGGTAGCGCGCCTGGCCTTGTTGCGCACCCAGCCCGGTTGCCGTGCCATTTGTATAGACAAGACCGGTCAGGTGAGCGCGCTGTCATGAACACGTTGCATGAACCCGATGATGCCTTGATCGAGGGCCTGGCCCGTGTGGTCGCGCTGGACCGCGATCAGGTCTGGCTGCTTGCCGAACAGCCTGCCGCCTGCGGCAGTTGCGCCACCCGCAGCGCCTGCGGCAGTGGCAGCGCCAAGCCTGGGGCGAGCTGGCGCGCACCCCGTTCTCTGGGTCATGGTCAGCCCCCCTTGTCACTGGGCGACACCGTGCGCATTGGGGTGGACCGCAGTGCGCTCACCCGGGCGTCTCTCACCGCTTACGCACTGCCACTGGCCACGATGCTGATGGCCGTGGTGGCCATGCAGGGTGCCAGTGATGCCATGGCCATCGCGGCAGCGCTTTTTGGGCTGCTGCTGGGTGTGGCTGCTGCCCGGCTACTGGCGCGGCGTTGGCGACATGCGCTGGTGCCTGTGGTGTTGGGTAGGGCAGCAAACACAGCGGGCTCGTCCTGCAGCCCGTCCCACACGGGTGCGCTGCGCGGTATCGCCATTCCCGTGGTTCAGCAGCGGAGCCTGTGATGCAAGATTTTCTACTGGTCCTGCTCAGCACCGCCATCGTCAACAACGTGGTGCTGGCCAAGTTTTTGGGCTTGTGCCCGTTCATGGGCACGTCCTCGCGCCTTGACACCGCCATGGGCATGTCTTTGGCCACCACCTTTGTGCTGACCCTGTCCACCGGACTGGTGTGGGTGGCGGAGAGCCTGGTGCTGGCGCCCTTGGGCCTGTCGTTTCTGCGCACGCTGACCTTCATTCTGGTGATCGCTGCCGTGGTGCAGTTCACCGAGATGGTGATTCGCCGCATTTCACCACCGCTGTACGAGGCGCTGGGGGTCTATTTGCCGCTGATCACCACCAACTGCGCGGTGCTGGGTGTGGCCCTGCTGACGGTGCAGGCCGGTCACGGGTTTGCGGCCAGCCTGCTGCGTGGTTTCGGTTCGGCCGTGGGCTTTGGCCTGGTGTTGGTCATTTTTGCCGGCTTGCGTGAGCGCCTGGCCCTGGCCGATGTGCCCAAAGTGTTTGAGGGTGCGCCGATTGGCTTTGTCACCGCTGGCATCTTGTCACTGGCGTTCATGGGTTTTGCTGGACTGGGAGGTTGATGTGATCGATACACACATGATGACGCAAGCCGTGCAAGCGGTGGGTGCCATTGGCTTGCTGGGCACGGGCTTGGGGGTGGTACTGGGCGTTGCAGCACGCTACTTGTCCGCGCCAGTCGATGACCGCGCCGAGGCCGTTGTCGCACTGTTGCCTGGCTCTAACTGTGCGCAATGCGGTTTCGCCGGTTGCAAACAAGCCGCTGTCGCCATGGTGGAGGGGCGGGCGGCCCCCAACTGCTGCCCGCCCGGCGGTGCCTCGACCGCCCTGCGCGTGGCCGAAATGCTGGGCGTGCGGCTGGCGGATGATTCAGTTGCCGAACTGCCTACCGTGGCCTGGGTAGACGAGGAGCGCTGCATTGGCTGCACCCGCTGCATCCGTAAGTGCGCATCGGATGCCATTGTGGGGGCCATCAAACAAATGCACACCGTGCTGCCGGAGGCTTGTTATTCCTGTGGCCTGTGTGAAATCGAATGCCCGACCAAGGCCATTGTGATGAAACCGGTGATGCCCACGCTGGCCACCTGGCACTGGCCCAAACCGGCCACCCCGCACCGCGTGGCGGCCAACTGAAAAGGCCTGCACCATGTGGTCTTTTCGTAATCGAGGCGGGGTGAAACTCCAGTATCACAAAGAGCTCTCCAGCGAGCGGGCGGTGGTCAACATGCCGTTGCCACGCCGGTTGTACTTGCCGCTACAACAACACATTGGCGCACCCGCCATCCCGGTGGTGAACGTTGGCGACAACGTGCTCAAGGGACAATTGATCGCCAAGGCCGCCCCCGGCTTGTCTGCCCCCGTGCATGCGTCGAGCTCTGGCACGGTGGTGGCGATTGAAGATCATGTGGCCCCGCATCCTTCGGGCTTGCAGCAAAAGACCATCGTCATCGAAACCGATGGCCGGGAGTGTTGGGTGGAGCTGCCCAGCCCCATCACCGACGACTTTCCCCTGGCGGTTACGCCGCGTGAGCTCAACAGCCGTGTGGCTGCGGCCGGTATCGTGGGTATGGGGGGGGCGGCATTTCCGTCGGCGGTGAAGCTCGACCTCAAGTCCCGTTACCAGCTCGACACGCTGCTGATCAATGGCGCTGAGTGCGAGCCCTACCTGACCTGTGATGATCGCCTGATGCGCGAAGAGGCTGCCGCCGTGATCGACGGCGTGCGTATTCTGGCCTATGCGCTGGAAGTGCAGGCAGTCATTTTTGCGATTGAACGCAACAAGCCCAAGGCGCTGGCCGCCATTCGTGAAGCCGCACGCCAGGAACCATGGATTCAGGTGATGGCCCTGCCCACGCGCTTTCCAATGGGCTCCGAACGTCACCTGGTGTTGGCCTGCACCGGGCGTGAAACCCCGGCACGCAAACTGACGGCCGACATGGGGGTGGTGGTGCACAACGTGGCCACGGCGCGGGCGGTGGCACGCACGGTGCGCAGTGGTGAACCGCTGATCAGCCGGGTGGTGACCGTTTCGGGCCGCGGAGTGCGAGAACCGGCCAACGTCAACGTGCCATTGGGGACGCTGGTAGAAGACTTGCTGGCTTTTTGCGGCGGTGTGCATCCTGTCCCCTACAAACTGATCGGTGGCGGGCCGATGATGGGTGCCCCTTTGCCCTCGGTGCGGGTGCCTGTGGTCAAGGGCACCAGTGGTGTGTTGGCTTTAACGGCAGATGAAATCAACGATGGGGCAGAGTCGCCCTGCATCCGCTGTGGCAAATGTGTCACCGCCTGCCCCTGCGGCCTGGTGCCGGTGGAGATGGCGCAACTGGTACGCCGCGGAGACCTGCAAGGGGCGCAGGCCATTGGTTTGCAGGACTGTGTCAGTTGTGGTTCTTGCTCCTTTATTTGTCCCTCACACATTCCTCTGGCGCACTATTTCAACTTTGCCAAAGGGCAGTCGGGTGCACTGGATCGTGATGCACGCAGGCAAGATCGTATCCGTGCGCTGATTCAGGCGCGCAATGAACGTGCCGCCCGTGAGGCCGAGATCAAAAAAGCGGCGGCTGCGGCACGCAAGGCCGCCAAAGCGGCTGCGGCCGCGGCTGCGTCTGTGACCGCCGAGGCCAGCGCATCCGCCGCCGAGGCATCCACCCGCCAGCTTGAGGAGACCACATGAACACGATGGCACCTCGCGCGGCCCCCTTCACCCACACCGCCAATAGCATTTCACGCACCATGCTGTGGGTCATGGTGGCCCTGACACCTGCGACGGCTTATGGTCTGTGGCTGTTTGGCTGGCCCGCCGTCATATTGTTTGTGATCACCCTGGGCAGTGCGTTGGTGTCCGAGGCGGCCATGCTGGCACTGTTGGGACAGCCGGTACGTGCCCGTCTGTGGGATGGTTCAGCGCTGCTGACTGGCTGGTTGCTGGCCTTGAGCCTGCCGCCCTGGGCTCCCTGGTGGATTGGAGTGATGGGCAGCGTTTTTGCCATTGTGTTGGCCAAGCATGTGTTTGGTGGCCTGGGGCAAAACATGTTCAACCCGGCCATGGTGGCGCGGGTGCTGCTGCTGATCTCGTTTCCGGTGCAAATGACCTTGTGGGCCACGCCCACCCCCATGGGCAGTGAGGCCTCGCCATCTTTCAGCCAGGCGCTGGCCTACATCAGCGGGCGCACGCCGATGCCCGAACACATGAGTGCCGCCACCTCGCTGGGCTCGCTCAAAGCCGAGTTGTCGCGCGGCGTGCCAGTGGCCAAAACATCCGAGAAACTTGCGGCCCCCCAGCAAATGGCCCTGGGCAACGAGTCGGGCTCCATGGGGGAAACTTCGGCGGTCTTGTTGCTGGCCGGTGGTCTGCTGCTGCTGGGCTTGCGCATCATCTCGTGGCATATTCCGCTGGCCATGCTGGGCACGTTGGTGGCGCTTGCGGCGGTTTCACACGCGCTGGACCCGGCCCGGTTTGCGTCGATGCCAATTCACCTGCTGTCTGGCGCGGCGGTGCTGGGGGCATTTTTTATTGCCACCGACTACGTGACTTCACCTGTGTCACGCGCCGGGCAGTTGCTGTTTGGTGCGGGTATTGGGGCGCTGACCTGGGTGATTCGTTCGCTGGGCTCTTACCCCGAGGGGCTGGCTTTTGCTGTGGTGCTGATGAATGCGTTGGTGCCGCTGATTGACCGTGGCCTGCGTCCCCGGGTGTTTGGCCGCAGTCGGCGAGGCAACGCGTTGGAGGCAAAGATCAAGCTATGACTACCCCTCCCCCTACCCCGGTATCGAGTACCCCAACACCAACGCGTGCTGCGGCATGGTTTGGTCTGGCGGGTGGCAAACATGCGCTGGTGCTGGGTGGCTTTTCTCTGGCCGCCACACTGCTGCTGGCGCTGGCGCATGGCTTGACCAAAGCCCCCATTGAACAGAGTGCGCTGGAAGACCTTCGCCATTCGCTGGAGCAGGTGATTCCGGCCAGCATCCACGACAACAACCCGGCCACTGACACCATGCAACTGCAGCTCAATGGCACGTCTTTACAGGTCTACCGGGCTCGCAAAGCGAGTCACATTACCGGGGTCGCGTTTGAGGTGTCCCGCAAAGGTTACAGCGGCGACATCCGGGTGTTGCTGGGCGTTGATGAAAACGGCAAGCTGCTGGGTGTGCGCGTGTTGAAACACACCGAAACGCCAGGCCTGGGTGACAAGATCGAGGTGGCCCGGTCTGACTGGATCACCCGCTTTACCGGTTTGTCGCTGGGCAACCCGCCGCAAGCCAAGTGGGCGGTTAAAAAAGACGGCGGCGCATTTGACCAATTTGCCGGTGCCACCATCACCCCGCGCGCGGTGGTGAATGGTGTCAAAGACGGGCTGCAGTTGTTTGCGGCCCACCGCAAAAACCTGCTGGAGGAGGTTCCCAAATGAGTAAAACCCGTGATCTCTTTGCCGATGGGCTGTGGCGCAACAACGTGGTACTCACGCAAATGTTGTCGCTGTGCCCGGCATTGGCCGTGACATCAGGTGCCACCCAGGGCTTGGGCATGGGCATGGCCACCGTGGCGGTACTGGTGGCGTCCAATGCACTGGTGGCGCTGTTGCGTGGCTTGATCACCGCCGAGGTGCGTATTCCGGCCTTTGTGCTGATCATTGCCACGCTGGTCACCATGGTTGACTTGGTCATGAATGCCTGGCTGCATGAATTACACAAGGTGCTGGGTTTGTTCATTCCCCTGATTGTGGTGAATTGCCTGATCTTGGGACGTGCTGAATCGTTTGCCTCCAAAAACAGCGTGGTCTGGTCCGCGCTGGACGGGTTGGCGATGGGCGCGGGGTTCACCCTGGCACTCACCCTGCTGGGCGCCTTGCGTGAAATTGGCGGCAGCGGCACGGTATTCGCCGGGGCGTCCAACCTGTTGGGGCCGGCCATGGGTGTCCTGGAGATGCGCGTCTACCCCGGCGATGGCGCCCTGGTGATGATTTTGCCTGCGGGTGGCTTCATTGTGCTGGGGCTGATGATTGCCGCCAAGCGGGCCATGGATGCACGCAAACCGGCACCACGGCTGCACTCCGTATCGCTCGAAACACCTACACCCGGCGCGGCAATATCATGAAAGTCAGTGTCACCTATGCCTTGCCAGACCGTCAGAGCTGGCTGGATGTGGAAGTGGCCGAGCACGCCACCGTACGCGATGCGATTGAAGCCAGCGGCATTTTTCGTGCCTTTCCAGAGCTGGATCTGAGCACCCAAAAGGTGGGCATTTTCGGCAAAACAGTGGCGCTGGAGGCGCGGTTGGAGACTGGGCAACGGGTGGAAATTTACCGCCCCATCACCGCCGACCCGATCGCGCTGCGCGGTAACTCGGACGACGACGACTGAGTCATTGCCCTCGGATCGCTTTGCTGCGGTGAATTCAGACGGAGGTTGTCTGTGCGGGATACGTCCCGGGCAGCAAAATGCGCTTGTCCACGTTGTCGATGTGGGTGTGACCGCAAAAGGCCATGGTCAGGTCGAGCTCCTTGTGGATGATCTCCAGCGCACGGGTCACACCGGCTTCGCCCATGGCTCCCAGACCATACAAAAATGCGCGGCCAATGTAGGTGCCACGGGCGCCCAGGGCGCGCGCCTTGAGCACGTCCTGCCCGCTGCGAATGCCGCCGTCCATGTGCACCTCAATCTGGCTGCCCACCGCATCGACGATGGCGGGCAGGGCGCTGATGGAGGAAGGCGCGCCGTCCAGCTGACGGCCGCCGTGGTTGCTGACCACCAGCGCGTCAGCCCCTGACGCCACCGCCAACCGGGCGTCTTCCGCGTCCTGAATGCCTTTGAGGATGAGCTTGCCGCCCCAACGTTTTTTAATCCATTCCACGTCGCCCCAATTGAGCGCCGGGTCGAACTGCTTGGCGGTCCACTCGCTCAGGGTGCCCATGGTCTCGATGCCCTTGACGTGGCCGACGATGTTGCCAAAACCGCGCCGCTGCGTGCCCAGCATGCCCAACCCCCAGCGCGGCTTGGTCATCATGTTGAGCATGTTGCGTAGTGTCAGCTTGGGTGGCGCCGACAGGCCGTTGCGAATGTCGTTGTGGCGCTGGCCGATGATCTGCAGGTCCAGGGTGAGCATCAGCGCCGAGCAGTTGGCGGCACGGGCGCGGTCAATCAGGCGCTCGATGTAGTCGCGGTCTTTCATCACGTACAACTGGAACCAGAACGGGTGGCCGCCCGTCTCTCTGGCCACGTCTTCGATCGAGCAGATGCTCATGGTGGACAAGGTGAACGGGATGCCGAATTTTTTCGCCGCGTTGGCCGCCTTGATCTCGCCGTCAGCGCACTGCATGCCGGTCAGGCCGGTGGGCGCAATGGCTACCGGCATGGCCACATTTTGGCCGATCATGGTGCTGGCGGTGCTGCGGTTTTCCATGTTGACGGCGACCCGTTGGCGCAGCAGGATTTTTTGAAAATCGTCAGAATTGGCGCGGTAGGTGGACTCGGTCCAGGAGCCAGAGTCGGCGTATTGGTAAAACATGCGCGGCACACGTTTTTTGGCAAGAAGCCGCAAGTCTTCGATGTTGGTGATGATGGGCATGGCTATCTCCAGAGATGTGGCCTCATGTTAAGGGTGATTAAATGTGATTTCTCTAAATTTTTAAGTCAATCAACATGGCGCAATCCACAGACGTTCTCATCATTGGCGCCGGTATGGCTGGCGCCTCGGCAGCTTATTTTTTGGCACCCCATGCCAAAGTCGTGGTGCTGGAGCGCGAGCCGCAGCCTGGCTACCATGCCACCGGGCGGTCGGCTGCGTTGTATTCCGAAACCTATGGCAACGCCACGGTGCGTGCCATCACCACGGCTTCCAGGACGTTCTATTTCCAGCCGCCCGCGGGCTTTTCACCTTATCCGTTAGTTACCCGGCGTGGTGCCTTGATTGTTGGCCGTGAGGCCGACCACGACGCGCTGCGCCAGATGCTGGATGCCATGCGTGCCCTGGTGCCCAACATCGCATGGTGGACGCAAACCGAAATTTTGCAGCGGGTGCCGGTGCTCAAACCAGAGGCAGCGGTTTATGGGGTTTATGAGCCCGACGCCATGGACATGGACGTGCATGGTATCCACCAGGGGTTTTTGCGTGGCGCCAAAGCGGCCGGGGCGCAACTGGTGTGTGATGCGGGCGTGAGCCACATCCGCCATGACGGCCATGCCTGGTGTGTTCAGACGGCTGCTGGGCAATTCAGCGCGCCGGTGCTGGTCAACGCGGCCGGGGCCTGGTGTGACGACCTGGCGCAACTGGCCGGGGTCAAGCAGGTGGGTCTGGTGCCTATGCGGCGCACGGCCTTCACCTGCGTGCTGCCGACCTCAGCGCTGTTCCAGGATTGGCCCCTGGTGATTGATGCCGCCGAGACCTTTTATTTCAAACCCGAGGCCGGGCTGCTGCTGGTGTCCCCGGCCAATGCCGACCCGGTGCCGGCGCAGGATGTGCAGCCTGAAGAACTTGATGTGGCGATGGCCGTGGACCGACTCGAGGCCGCCACCAACTTGCAGATCCGGCAGGTGCGGCGCAAATGGGCCGGTTTGCGCTCGTTTGTGGCTGACAAGACGCCAGTGGTCGGTTTTGCGCCCGATGCGCCGGGTTTTTTCTGGCTCGCGGGGCAGGGCGGCTACGGCATTCAGACCGCGCCCGCCATGGGTGAACTGGCTGCGGCCCTGGTGCGCGGCCTGCCGGTACCGCCCGCCATGGTGGCCCTGGGTGTGCGCCAGGAGGCGCTGGCGGTCAGTCGGTTCTGGGTCTAATCAGTTGGGGTCAGAGGTGCGTCGCTGCGCGAGTGGTCTGAATCCTAATCAGTTGAGGACAGAGCAAATTTGCTGCGCAAATCTTGGTCTGTCCCGCAAAGTCTCTGGTTTTTTTAAAACGCTTTCTGGATCAGCGCGCCGCGGTACAGGTAGGGCTGCAGGGGTGGCGCACCGGCCTCGGCACCGCCGCGGTTTTCGACACTGATCGCCAACTGCGTGACCGCAGTCAGGGTTTTCTCAGAAGCTGGCAACTGCGCGGTCTTGAGCTTGGGTGTCAGCACCCCCAGCGACTTGGGCTGGCCGCTGGCGCTGGTGTCCCACAACTGCATGCTGTCGTTCGGTCCTTCCTTGATGTCGGTCAGGCGCTGCAATTGCAAAAAGCCGTCTTGCGGGTCAAAGGTGACCAGCACGCCGGGGGCCTGTTGGGCATCGAGCAGCACGGCGATGTATTTGGTTTGCGGCACATTTTTGAGCTTGGCCTGCAGGTGGCCGATTTGCGCGTTGAACATCTCGTACATGCCCACCCCGCTGGCAGCCGCCACGGCCAGAATGACCAGACAGATGATGGTCGCCAGGCGCCAGCCGGTGGTGTAAGAGGGGATGGGTTCGGTGGTTTCTGTCGGTGTCATGTAGTTAACCCAGTCGGGCTCGGTGTTTGGCAATTTGTGCGCGCACCTGATTCGGTGCGGTGCCGCCGAGTATGTCACGGGCGTTGAGCGAGCCGCGCAGGCTCAAGACCTGGTACACGTCTTTCTCAATGCTTGCATTAAAACCCTGCAGCACCGCCAGCGGCAGCTCCGACAAATCCACCTGGTGGCTGACGGCCGCCTTGACCGCATGGGCCACGGTTTCGTGTGCATCACGGAACGGCAAGCCTTTCTTGACCAGGTAGTCGGCCAGGTCGGTGGCCGTGGCATAGCCGCGCAGGGCGGCCTGTTCCATGGCGGGGGCGTTCACGCTGATGCCGCCTTCCTTTTTTCCGGTCGCCGGGTTCAGCTGGCCGCCGATCATCTCGGCAAAAATGCGCAGCGTGTCGGTGAGTGTGTCCACGGTGTCAAACAGCGGCTCCTTGTCTTCCTGGTTGTCCTTGTTGTAGGCCAGCGGCTGGCCTTTCATGAGCGTGATCAGGCCCATCAGGTGGCCCACCACACGACCGGTTTTGCCGCGCGCCAGCTCGGGCACGTCGGGGTTTTTCTTCTGCGGCATGATGGAACTGCCGGTGGTAAAGCGGTCGGCAATTTTGATGAAGCCGAAGTTCTGGCTCATCCACAAAATGAGTTCTTCACTGAGGCGGCTGATGTGCACCATACACAGCGAGGCGGCGGCGGTGAATTCAACGCAGAAGTCGCGGTCGCTCACCGCGTCGAGCGAGTTCTGGCACACCTGTGCCACACCCTGCGCGTCGACCATGCCCAGTGCGCGGGCCACCCGTTCGCGGTCCAGCGGGTAGCTGGTGCCAGCCAGTGCGGCGGCACCCAGCGGCAGCCGGTTGACCCGGCGCCGCACGTCTGCCATACGCTCGGCATCACGGCTGAACATTTCCACGTAGGCCAGCAGGTGGTGGCCAAAGCTCACGGGTTGTGCCACCTGCAGGTGGGTGAAGCCGGGCAGGATCACCTCGACATAGGGGTCGGCTACATCCAACAAGGCCTGTTGCAGCTCAATCAGCAGGGCGCTGATCAGGTCGATTTCACCGCGCAGCCATAGGCGTACATCGGTGGCCACCTGGTCGTTGCGGGAGCGCCCGGTGTGCAGGCGCTTGCCGGCGTCACCCACCAGTTGGGTCAGCCGCGCCTCGATGTTGAGGTGCACGTCTTCCAGGTCGAGCTTCCACTCGAACGCGCCGGACTCGATCTCTGCGGTGATCTGCGCCATGCCGCGCGTGATGTCAGCCAGGTCCTGGGCACTGATGATGCCCTGGGCCGACAACATGTCCGCGTGCGCCAGCGAGCCGGTGATGTCGGCTTGCCACAGGCGCTTGTCAAAAAATACGCTGGAGGTGTAGCGCTTGACCAGATCGCTCATGGGCTCGGAGAACAGTGCCGACCAGGCCTGGGACTTTTTGTCGAATTGGTTTTGGCTCATCACGGTTGAAAAGTAGGTGAGGGACTTGGGTGTCCGAGAATCATCAATAATTGCCCCAGTGACCCACCGGGTCACCTAGGAGGCAGATGAATGAAAGAACCACAAATTTTATCGGTCTTCCAGGACACGGCTGCAGCTTGGTCCGAGAACGCCGCGCCAGCGCCTGTGGCGCTGGTGTTTGATGCCTGCCATGTGGGGGTGGTGTTACGCGCCGTGCTGTTTGTCCAGGTGGTGATGGCCGTGGCGGTGATGTTTGGGGCCACCACCCCGCTTGACTGGTTGACGCGGCTGGCCCTGGCCACCGGTGCAGCCTTACCCGCCACCCTGTTGTGGCTAATTGTGGCCTGCAGCTTTAAAAAAGTGCTGGCGCGTCTGAGCGCAACACGGCAACAGCTGGCTGGCATGGCACTTGGGGCGCTGGCGGGGCTGTATGGCTGTGGTGTGCTGGCCATGTTGGGTTCGCTGGAAGCTGCTCCCTGGTGGGCCAGCGCATGCACCGGGGCCATGCTGTCTGCGGCGCTGGTGGCTGCCCTGGTGGTACGGGCCAGGGGCAAGGCGCCGGCGGCCGCGGCGGCCCGCCTGGCAGAGTTGCAGGCGCGTATCCGGCCGCATTTTTTGTTCAATACCCTGAACAGCGCCATTGCCTTGGTGCGCGCCGAGCCGGGCAAGGCCGAGAGCCTGCTCGAAGACCTCAGCGACTTGTTTCGCCATGCCTTGGTGGAGCAGGGCGAGTCAGTCACCTTGAGCAAGGAAATTGCCATGGCGCAAGCCTATCTGGCCATTGAGCAAGTGCGCTTTGGCGAGCGCCTTCGTATGGTGTGGTCACTTGATACACAGGCTGATGCGGCCCGTTTGCCACCTCTGTTGCTGCAGCCGCTGGTGGAAAATGCCGTCAAGCATGGTGTTGAGCCCAGCGCCAGCGGGGCCGACATCCATGTCAGTACCGAGCGCCGTGGCTCGCGCGTGGTGGTCAAGGTCAGCAACACCACGCCAGTGCCGGGCAGCGTGCGCGGCAGCGGTCTGGCGCTGAACAATGTGCGCGAGCGCCTGAGCTTGCTGCACGACGTGCAAGCCCAGTTTCAAAGTGGCCTGAAAGATGGTGTGTTTCAGGTCCGCATCGAGGTGCCCGCATGACGATCCGCGTGTTGGTGGTGGACGATGAAAGCCTGGCGCGCAGTCGGCTCAAAACCCTGCTGGGTGACTGCTGCCAGCCCACAGCTCAGGTCATGGGCGAGGCAGCGAACGCGGTGCAGGCGATGGACTTTTTGCAGCACCATGTGGTCGATGCGGTGTTGGCCGACATCCACATGCCAGGCGCCGACGGGCTGATGCTGGCGCAGGCGCTGCGCCAGTTGCCGCAGCCTCCAGTTGTCGTTTTTGTGACTGCCTTTGCCGAGCATGCGGTGCAGGCTTTCGAGCTGGAAGCGCTGGACTACCTGACCAAACCGGTGCGACTGGAACGCTTGCAGGCGGCGCTGCAAAAAATTGAACGGGCGCGGCATCAGACCGCAGAAGCTGCTTATGACGCGGCCGAGGACGTGCTGGTAATCCAGGAGCGTGGCCGTGCCGAGCGTGTGCCGCTGGTGCAGGTGCTCTACCTGAAAGCCGAACTCAAATACATCACCGTGCGCACCGGCAGTCGCAGTTTCCTGTTGGAGGGGTCACTGGCCGAGCTGGAAGCCCGTTACGCCAGCCGCTTTATTCGCATTCACCGCAACGCGCTGGTGGCCCGGCGTGCCCTGCGGGCGCTGGAAAAGCACCACGACCCCGAAGAGGGGGAGGGCTGGGCGGTGCGGCTTGATGGTGTGCAAGAGTTGTTGTTTGTCTCGCGCCGCCAGCTCAGCGCCGTGCGGGCACTGGTGAGCGCGCTCTGAAGCCATGACCCATCACGTGACACGCTTCAAGGTCCTGAGTGCCGGTATCTTCAGTTTGATTCTGGTGCTGGGCGTGGCCCGTTTTGCCTACACCCCGCTGCTGCCGCTGATGCAACAACAAGCCGGCCTGGGCGTGGCAGAAGCCGGTTGGCTGGCGGCCATCAATTACGCGGGCTACCTGAGCGGTGCCCTGATTGCCTCGCGCATCAGTAGCCTGGTGCTGAAAGACCGGCTTTACCGCATTGGCATGGTGCTGGCCATTGTCAGCACGCTGGTGATGGGCCTGAGCACGAATTTGATGGTGTGGGCCATCTCGCGTTATGTGGCGGGTCTGACCAGCGCCGCAGGCATGCTGTTGGGGACCGGGCTCATCATGAACTGGCTCATCCGCCACAACCACCGCAGCGAGTTGGGCATCCATTTTGCCGGCATCGGCTTAGGGATTGCCGGCTGTGCCGGCGCGGTGATGTTGTTCACCCCCTGGCTGGACTGGCGCGAACAATGGTTTGCCTTCACCGCATTAGGCTGCCTGCTGCTGGTGCCGGCGCTACGCTGGCTGCCCCCACCCGACACCAGCGGCCTCACCACCACCGGCCAGAAGCTGCAGGACAGGCCACCGAGTGCGCTGTATTTGCGCGTCTTCATGGCGGCTTACTTTTGCGCCGGCTTTGGTTATGTGGTCAGTGTGACTTTTATTGTGGCCATCGTGAACCAGTTGCCGGGCCTGGCCGGGTGGGGCAATCTGGTGTTTTTGGCCATTGGTATCGGGGCGGCACCGGCCTGCATCAATTGGGATTTGATTGCCCGCCGTATCGGTGACCTGAACGCGCTGATTCTTGCCGCACTGTTGCAGATTGTGGGCATCTTGCTGCCGGTGATGGTGCCGGGCCTGTGGGCTGCGATGCTGGGCGCCTTGCTTTTTGGG